>Ga0209579_10000238_pt1 | contig 71974 bp, 58 predicted proteins | sample Coa_R1_2_FD_187152 | JGI IMG/M metagenome (GOLD analysis project Ga0209579, IMG submission 187152) | Surface soil microbial communities from Centralia Pennsylvania, which are recovering from an underground coalmine fire - Coalmine... | ecosystem: Environmental > Terrestrial > Soil >... | reverse complement strand
TTAAACTTACGGTTACCGCTCAGTGCCAATATGGCTCCAAAACCGAGGGCGAGACCGAGAACCAAGCCTCCGCCCTTGGACTGCTCGAATAGGCAAGTGAGCGAGGAGAAGGCGCCCATAGTCGAGGCAAATCTCCAATTGGGTGTTTCCAGGAATCGAACCGCGAAATAGACGGCCAGACAAGCCCAAACCGTGCTGTCCCAGTTGTGTAGATAGACAAATGCGGAAGGTAAGGCGGTCAGGGTGAGGAGATAGACGGTGAAGATCGCCGCCCAACGCGAGCAGACGCGGCGGGCGAGAAGATAGGTGAACACGGAGAAGATTCCGCCGTAAACCACTAGCGCCGCGCGCGCCACCAACAAGGAGTTGCCGAATACTTTGAACAATAACGCAGTCCAATAATATGAGCCCGGGGTATAGAAGGAGAAGAAATCACGGTATAGTACTTCCCCATTCAGGATGCGCTCTGCGCCCTGTAAGATGAGTCCCTCGTCGGGGTTGAATTTGGTGTAATTATAGAATATTCGCAGATAAAGGCATGTAACAACAAATAGCCCCAGAGCAATCAGCAAGTCCGCTCGGGATTTTTCCGGCACGAGCAGACTCTTCTCATTGCCGCTGACGCCGTTCTGATGTTCGTTTGTTTTCAGTGTAAAACCCCATATGCAATTGCTAATGTTGGTCTGGTCCTTGAATGGTCCGGTCGTTTGGGCAATTCAAGTCTTTTCTAACCATGAAAATCAAATTTGAAAAGCTTTGCGAGGTCAAACTTGCGCACGCCCGATAGTGGGTGGCAATGTACTCGGCGACCGGGTCGGGCGATGCGATAATTTCCGGCGAAGCGGCCGGCAATATTGGGGGCATTCTTTCACGGAAAGAGGGCTCGAACAAGACCTGGTTGGTGCGGTCCGCCGACAACTCGTTGGCAGCCTCTTGAAACTGCCTGGGGGTGGATACCCCCGGAATTAACTCTAGGTGCCTGGTAGGGTTGAAAGTGCCAGTCAGATAATTAATTATTGGAAATGAGGGATAGATATACATCTTTTCTCCGGGGCGGACGTGGGCTTGAACGTAATCGAGAACTTCGTCTGCCTTGGCTGCTTTCAGGTCGCCACGCCGGGTTTGAAGGGTGTGGCGCGAGTTGAGAGGTCCCAACAGAAGCATAAGACCAAAGCCCAAACATGAAACGAATAAGAATAAGCCAAGGGCAGGCTTGAGGCGGCGGAGAAGGGGTGATGGGATATCTCGTCCGTCAAGGATCCAGGCAACCATCAAAAACATCGGGGGGCTTAGGTAAGCAATGTGGGTAAAGTCCGCCCGCCATGTGTAAACGGTCGAAAAAATTAATCCGACTATGATCGCCGAAGTTAATATGTAGTATGGGCGCCTGCCCTCGGAGCACATTCGTCGTTCTCCGTTCGCAGTCCAAAAGATTAAAGTGCAGACAAAAAGAAATGGCAAAACCGGAATCCAGAAAAAGGGAGAAATAATCAGAGCTGTAATCAACCGCACGCCCCAACCACTGGCAGTGAAGACATTTTCACCCGCATTAAGGAAGACAAGAAACCCATAGGGCACCTTATTGACTGCCGAGTAGTTTTTGAGAGGCCAAAGCCAATCCGCAAGCATTACTCCAACGCTGTGCTTCGTCCAAAAGTTGATGAAGACCACCAGGAATGGCCCTAAAAACCCCGCCAACATCGCAACGATCCTCCCGAGACTCCATCTTAAACGGCCCCGTCTCGCAAACGAGAGGATCAGTAGCCCCACGGCCAGGCCCAGGACCAACCCTCCCCCCTTCGACTGCTCGAAGAGGCACGTCAGAGCCCCCAAAAAACCCGTCAACCCTGCCAAAGTCCAATGCGGTTTCTGAATAAGCCACACTGCGCTGTAAATTGCCAGGTAAGTCCAAAACGTGCTATCCCAGTTGTGCAATACGATGAAACGAGATGGCAGGCAAGTAAGCATGAGCATACAGACTGCAAGCACGGCGCTGGTGCGGGAACATACACGACGGGCGAGCATATAGAGGAGGACGGAGAACGTTCCGCCATACATAACCAAAACGGCGCGCGCCACCAAAATAGAGTCGCCAAAGATTTTGAAGAGCATTGCCAGCCAGTAGTAAGAGCCTGGCGTAAGAAAGGAAAAGAAGTCTCTGTAGAGGACCTCTCCACCTAAGACGCGCTGGGCGTCCTGCAAAATAAAGCCCTCATCCCTGACCATCTGGGTATAGTTATAGAAAACCCGCAAATAGAGGCACGTTCCGACAAAAAGAAGAAGCGCGATCGCCCACTCGCTCCACGATTTCTCCGGAATGTTGATGGCGTCCGTTTCCCGAACTGGGGCGATTTCCGAGGTGGTTACCTCGGAGCTCAGGTCGATTGTGGAGGGTTCCTTCATAGGAACGCCGCTGACTTATAGGCGACTTCTGCGTGGGAACGCACAATCGACCGCCGCCACGAGCACTCGAACCTAGCGAGGCTGTTGCGCGTCGCCTCCGTTTTCCCCAGCCGGAAGGCCGCTCGCGGCTGCCCTGAGTGCGCCTTCACGATGGTCATTGATCATGCTGCGCACGATGAAGGCCGGGCGCTGCTTAACTTCCTCGAAAATGCGCCCCATGTACTCTGCCAAGATACTGAGGCAGAATAATTGGAGACTCCCCAAAAACAGAATCGCCACCAGCAAAGTCATAAAACCGCGCGGGGCGTTCGGGACGATAAAGAAATATGCAATATAAAATACGATGCCCACTGAAGTCGCCAATGTCGCCACGAATGCCAGGACTGAGATCATCTCCAGCGGCTGATAGGAGAACGAGAAGATGCCGCGCTTTGCCCACCGGATATTATCCAGAAACGAGTTGGTGGACTGCCCGGCAAACCTCTCGGCGCGCGTGTAAGGAACGCCCGTCTGACGGAACCCCACCCAGGCCCTCAGCCCGCGCAGAAAGCGATCGCGCTCCGGCATGGACAGCAACGCATCCACCACGCGCCGGCCCATGATGGAGAAGTCGCCCGCATCCAACGGCATTTCCAGGTAGGAGAGGCGCCGGTAAATGCGATAGAACGCCTTACGCGCCGCCTCCATCAGGAAACCTTCACGCCGCCGCTCCCGCACTCCGTAGACAACGTCGTAGCCCGCCAGCCATTCACGCACCAGGTCGGGAATCACCTCGGGAGGGTCCTGCAAGTCGCCGTCCATCAAAATGATCGCGTCGCCTACGCTTCCGCGCATCCCGCTGGTGAAGGCCATCTGCGATCCAAAATTCCGGCTGTGCGAAATCACGGTCACGCGCGCGTCTTGCACCGCCAGTTCCGCGAGCAATTCTTCCGCGTTGTCGGGGCTGTTGTCATTTACAAAAATGATCTCATAATGCGGCGTCACCTGTTTCAGCACGTCCGTAAGCCTGCGGTACATCTCACGGACGTTGCCTCCGTCGCGATAACATGCCACTACGATGGAAATAGTCTTCTCGGTTAGCACTACGCACAATCCTTCAGCGCCTCGAGAACCTGCCTCGCAATGTGTTCCGCCGTGAGGCCCTGCAACTGCCGGAAGTATTTTTGATCCCCGCAAAGATGCGCGAACCCGTCTCGCGTCCCAAAACTCCGCAACCGGCAACGAACGCCGCTTGCGGCCAGCCACTCTCCCACAGCCGAGCCGAATCCACCAATAAGTCCATGCTCCTCGATTGTAAACAATACCCCGAATTCCGCCGCGCACCGGCGCAGCAAAACCTCATCAAGCGGTTTCACCGTGTGCATACTGACTAGCCGACAGCTGATGCCTTCCCGGGCCAATTGTTCAGCCGCGGCCACGGCCACCGGCAAAATGCCGCCGGTTGCGATCAGCGCGCAGTCACTGCCTTCACTCAGCACTAGGGCGCGGCCAATTGAGAACGGCGGTGGGCTCGTGTGCACCACCTCATCGCCCGCACGCCCCAGCCGCAGGTAGAGCGGACCAGCGTGTGTGCCCGCCGCCAGTGCGGCCAACTCAGCTTCCACGGGATCGCCAGGGCAGACCACCGTCATGTTGGGCAGGCACCGCATGATCGCGATGTCCTCCAGGGCATGGTGGGTCGCGCCATTGGGTCCATAGCTGTACCCTCCACCCACCCCAACCACCGTTGCCGCAGCTTCTTGATAGCAAATATCATTCCTGATCTGCTCCAGGCATCGCAAGGTTGCAAAAGGTACAATCGAGTACGCGAACGGCCTGAGCCCGCCCAGTGCCAATCCTCCGGCAACGCTCATCATGTTGGCTTCGGCCACGCCGGCATTGAAGAAGCGCCGGGGAAACCGCGCCGCGAAGTCATCGAAGATTTTGAACCCGAGGTCTCCCGTCAGAAGCACCACGCGCCTGTCGCGCTCAGCCAGCGCCGTCAACCCGCGGATGAACGCGTTTCTCATGACTCGCGCCCCTCGATTTCTTCCAGTGCCTGCTTCAGGTCATTGTCGTTGGGCGGGCGGTAGTGCCATTCCAAATTGTTTTCCATGAACGACACGCCCTTACCTTTGATGGTATGCGCAATAATCACAGCCGGCCGTGAGGGCTCAAATGGGACCCGCGCAAACGTGGCACCGAGGGCGTCGGCGTCGTGCCCGTCGATTTCCGTGCACGACCACCCAAACGCCTTCCATTTATCCGCCAGGGGCTCTAAATAGGAACCGGTCCGGCCCATCGCCGACCATTTGTTGAAGTCCACAATCGCCACCAGGTTGTCCAGCCCGCGAGAACCGGCGAACAGAGCGGCTTCCCACACACTACCCTCGGCGCATTCCGCGTCGCTCAGCAATACGAAAACGCGGAAGCTTTGCTCCTGAATCTTGGCCGCCAAGGCGAGACCTGCGCCCAACGAAAGTCCATGGCCAAGCGAACCGGTGGCCGCATCGAGGCCCGGAACGCAACGCGGCGATGGGTGTTCGGCCAGCCGCCCGCCATCACGCGCATACTCCTCCAGTACTTCCTCGGGAAAGAAACCTCGCTCGGCCAGCGTCGCATACAAGGCCATGCATCCGTGCCCTTTGCTCAAGATGAACCGGTCACGCTCCTCGTCCTCCGGCGTCGAAGGATCGATTCGTAAGGCGCCAAAATACAAAGCGGCCAGCACATCTGCGCATGAGAGTGCAGAAGCCACGTGTGGCGTCCTGCCGGCATGCGCCATCCGGACGATCCTGCCACGGATAGCCCGCGTCCGCGCTCTAATGGAATCCACTCCGGTCATTTATCTTTCCACCACCATCACGTACACAGCGCAGCCCAAAGCATTCACCAGTGGCAACCGCTCCACCAGCGGCTCCAGGAACTTCATAAGTCGCGCCACGACATCCGGGCAAAACATCGGCACAAAACCTGCGAAGCGGCAGGACACAACCGTTCCTCCCGCCGCTGAAACCCACCTGCCCACCCGCCGCGGCGTATAAGATTTCTCTCCATGCTCGATGTGATACTTCGATACCCGCTCGATTACCTTTAGCCCCGGGTTGTTCCCGTTCGGCTCATGTACAACCATGCGCGAGGCCACCCTCAATGCTTCCTTCACCATGTCCTGCGGAGCGTCGTCATGATGCAGGATGCTTTGAAGCAGAACTACGTCGAAGCTGTTGTCCCGAAACGGCAGCCGGTGGCCGTCCGCTGTCAAGAATCGCACTGGACGCCCGCCCAGATTAACTGCCGCCACCCGAACCGCCGCCTCAGCCGCGTCGAGTGCCACCAGGCCTCGCGGACGGCCTAATTCCCAAATTCTAAAGGTATAAAAGCCATCGCCACACCCGACCTCCAAAATTGTGCGCCCAGCGAACTCGGCGGTACCTATGACCACGTCGCTTGATCGATTGGTGGCCATCCGGCTGCTCAGCCGTTCGCCTGTGGTATATCCGTAGCCTGCGTTGGCGGCGGCGTCGCGATTGAACACTTCCACGTTTTCCCGATACACGGGCTATTGCCCTCCCGCTCGAGCTAAAATTCCAAGGTTGCCTGCCTTCATTGACACCACCCACCGCCCGAATCGAGACCGTTTCAGGGCTGGCTGTAGTCCTGCTTTCAGCCACCCTGGTATCGGCGCCATTTTCCACCAGTACGCGAGCGGATATTCATTCCGCACCGAAAAAACTCGCAGGACCTCAAAGCCGTTTTTACGGAAGATGCGCGCCATGGTTTTCTTGTCGTACAAATAGGTATGCTCGATATCAATGATCGGGCTGCGCTCGCCCAAAATCCGGTTTGTCCACGCTGCCGCGTCGTGGTTAATGAATAGAGCCACGCCACCGGGCTCGAGCATCGCCCGGCAAGTACGCAATACTTCGTTCGGGCGCGTCAGGTGATCCAAAACCTGGAAACCACAAATCAGGCTGAACCATCCGGGCGGGAACATCCCTTCTTGGAAAAGGTCATTTTTTATGCGGTTTCGCACCGCCGGAGGAGCTGACTCCACGGCCTCGCGACTGGGCTCCACTCCATGTGCTTCTGCGAATCCAAGTTCGAGCGCCTTCTCCAGGAAGAAGCCATTCCCGCAGCCAATCTCCAACATCCGGGCCCGTCCGTTGAATAGGGGCATGGCCTCCTTTAGGTACCGTGCATAGGTTAGGCGCGCAAATCCGGATTCCTCTTCATAGGTAAAAGCGCTTCCCCGGTATAGCCTGCCTAATTCTTCCTCGGGCAGTACCGGGTCCGAACGAATCAGCCCGCACTTTCGGCACCGGACCATGCGGTAATGTATCCTATCCGGCTGCCGTCTCGCCGAAAACCGCCCATAAGTGGCCGCGTCCGCCCCCAACCGATCGGCATACAATTCATCATCCGAGGTATCGCTCTCGCAGATGGCGCACAGTGTGTGAATCATTGTGCGGCGGCTAAGTTCTGCCGAAACCATTCTGTGGTCCTCTCAATTCCTTCGGTCAGTCCGATCTTTGGCGCCCATTTCAAGACCCGCCTCACCTTGGACGGATCCGCCACCCAGGTCTCTGTGTCCCATACGCGGGCCTGCAAGCTCCCCCATTTCACTTTGACTTTCGCTCCTGTCGAACGCATGACGGCCTTCACCACATCCCTCATGGTCGATTGCACCCCGGTTCCGATGTTGAAGGTCTCCCCGCACTGCAAGTTCAACTGTCCGAGTTGCAGGTAGGCTTCCACAACGTCGTCCACATGGATGAAGTCTCGGGCGGTGTCGGGCGAGACCATCTCCAGGTCCTTCCCGTCCAAGCAGCGGCGAATGATGGTTGGAATCAATCGTGTGGGCGCCTCATAGGGGCCGTATACAGAGAATAGCCGGAAAGTGTTGACAGGGCGCCGGTCCGACCGAGCCATGTGTTGGCACACCAGGGTTTGCGCGCACTTTGCCACGGCATAATAACTGTTCGGCTCCAGCATGTCCGTTTCCCGCATGGCGTATAGTTTGGCGCCGTACTCGGATGAACTGCCCGTGTTCACAAAGACTTTGTAGTCCACTTCGGCGCAGGCCTTCAGAAGGTTCCATGTTCCAAAGATGTCGGTGAGAATAATCTGGTCGGCGTTGGTTTGGTGCGGATAAGCTCCGTGCACGGCGAGATGATAAACGACGCTGGGTTGGATGTCCGACAACAAATCGCGCAGTCGGTCGGCCCCCGTAAGGTCGCCCGTATGCAAGTGAACCTTCTGCTCGATGCCCTTCAACCGCCATAAGTCCGCGCCTTCTCGCACCAGCGCGTGAACTTCGCATCCGCTCGCGGCCAGCTTGTGCACCAGCGACGCACCTACAAATCCCGTCGCGCCTGTCACAAAAAATCGCTGGTCCAAGAGGTTCATCTGGTTCCCTCGGAAAGGAATTTGCAGACCACTTTGGGGTGGTCATATTCAACTGAATCAATCAGCCAGCCCGCGGTTTCCTGAACGCCAGGATCAACTCACCCTTCAGAATATAACGCGTATCTTCCAACTTGAAGCCACGCTTCTCAAAGGTGTCAATCAATTCGCGGCGCGTGTAGTGGGAGATATGCTCATGCGCATATCCGCCGGGTACAACTTTTTCATAAATCTTCTCCGTGATCACCCATTCCCAGTTTGCATAATCCGGGGTGCCCAAAATCAACCGGCCTCCCGGGGCTAATACCCTGCAAAGTTCATCAAGCACCTGAGGTTCCTTGGGAACGTGCTCAATCATCTGGGAAGATAGCACACAAGGGAATGAAGCATCGGGGAAAGGGAGGGCAAAGCCGGTTCCCTGGACCACGTGCTTTGAATATTTCCGTGCGAAGCGGAGCTTGCGGAGTAGGATGTCCAGCGCCACGCTCCCCGGAGGCAGCGCGCCGATGATCCGGCTTGACCCGCACCCAACGTCGAGCACGCGGCCCTCCCCGGCAATTAATTGGGTGATGTGCCGGAACCGTGAACGCTGCCAGTAGCGTTGGATAAATATGATGCTGTCATAAGCTCGACTGTCGTAATCTGCGCTTTCGATGGAATTGCGCAGCCGCCATAACGACCATAATGCTTTCAAATAATCCCACGCGAAGCCAATCAGTTGGGCTTTGGATTTTCCCAGTTGCCTCGGCGCATAGTGGAAGGGGATTTCCTGAATCTTCCATCCTTGGGCGTAGCCCCGCACTAAGATCTCCTGGAGAATGGCGAAGTTTCGGGCGGCATAGGTTTCGCCGCGGAGGGCGGTGGATTTGTACAACCGAAAGCCGCTCGACATATCGCGAAAAGGCAGATCGAGCCCGCGGCTGAAGAAGAAGTTCAGCGTCCGGCTCATCACAAAGCGCAGGGCGGGCATGGAGGCCGTGCCGCCTTTCACATATCGGGAAGCTATGGAGACCTCGGCCTTTTCTTTTTCCCCCCACAATTTGGCAATAAAGTCCGGCTGGTGGGACAAGTCGGCGTCCATGGTCAACCAGTAGGCGCCGGAAGCGTTGGCAAAACCCGTGAGCAAAGCGCCTCCATAGCCCGGGGCAGTTTGCTCCACCAGCTTGGCGCTGAATTGCGCGGTGACCTCCCGAGTCTGTACGTCCGGCTCGCGTGTGATTACCAATATTTCGTAGGGGATCCCAAGCCGGTTCAGCACTCCCCGCAAGAGTGGAAGAAGCAGCGCAAGGTTCGGACCCTCACGCAACGCGGGGATAATTACCGACAAATCGATGCTGCCACCCATCGAAGTTTGATTTCGTCAGGCCGTTAATTTTCCGGGCCCCTACTTCATCCGTTGCTCTACGCGATCAAAAATGACGCTCAGGTCATCGCAATATACCTGCTTCCATTCGGGATTGCCAGAAAGCAGCTTGCCGAGTGGCGCAGTTCTCCGAATCAAACAACCATTGATACCATATTTGCGAAACAGGTCCAGAGCGCCCGGCTGTGCCTGTACGATCCGGATGTAATCTTCAATTACTCCATTATATGTGTATATCTCGTCTCTCCCGTCCATGAAGACCTGATGCGTAGGGCCAATAGATAACATCAAAAAACCTCCCCAAGTCTCATCGTTGAACATGTGATTTAACGAGTCGTGCTGGCGGATGTAATCGACTGCACCCACTGGAAAAGTATCCTCAAGTGTTTGTTGCAACCGCAGGCGCGATGGAAAAAAGGCGACCAATCCAAGTATCACGGCGCCAACCAGCACGGCATTTGCAATGGGATGGTCCTCATCCGGTCGGTAAGTCGGAAGCCATTTTGATAATAGACTCGCGAGAACCGGTGCGCTGACCACGGCAAAAAATATAACAAAGCGGGCATGGCGACTGGCCTCAGCTGTACCAGCCAGAAGCAGGATCACGGCCTCAATTGGAAAGGACGCGGGTGAACTCCACTGAGAAACCAACATCAAGAGGATGATAGCCAGGAACATCCAACCAAACGGTGCGCTAAAATCCAACGGCCCCCACTCCGTAAAAGCCCACGTGACATAGGACCGGCCTAAGATGAATTCAAAAGGGTATGCTGCCAGGCTAGGTCCGTAAGGGGTCACCATGATTACCACGGCACATGCCAATGAAACCAGGAGCAAGTGGCGGCGGCGCCCCGCTGGGAAGCGCTCTGCCACCAACGGTCCCCATTTAAAGCTCACCAGGCCGCAAGCCCAGTAAAGTCCCAGGGCAAATAGTCCCAAGGTTTCGCTGGGGTGAGTGTTGACCCAAACCAAAAAGAGCAAGGGAAGCAGCCACAGGGATTTTGTCAGCCCTTGCTTGTACCGCTCCAGGAAAATCAAAGTGACCAGAAAAAAGGTATAGCCCAGAAGCTGGGGCCGCATCGTAAAACAAGCTGAAGCCACCGGAGTCAGCATGGCTGCCGCCACCGCCGCCGCCAAAGGATTCCGGCAACGAAGCCAGGCGTAATAAAACATCAGCAAGACAAAGGAAATGGCCAGTAGCACCAAAAGCGCAGCAAGGCCGCGCAGGCTCCCCAGGCGGTAAGCCAGGGCCATGATGACTTCGCCCCCCCACTCATAGGCGATTACGCTAACCCCATGCGCCGTGAAAGAGTAGATTTCAACCCGCGGCCAGGTGTGGGTGGCGAGAATGCTTTGGCCGTAGGTGAGGTGCCACCAGGTGTCTCCCTCGCCGAAAAGCTTGCCGGCCATGATGGGAGCTTCGTTCCACACCGTGGCAGCAGCCGCGCCGGCGCTTAGCACGGCGCCCATGAAAACAGGGAATGAAAACACCTTGGCCAGAATCGTCACCGCGCCTCGGCGATCCGGATGATGAGGGGCCGGGTTTTCAATTGCCTGGACTGTAGCCATCAGCCTAGTTGCTTCCCTGGGGTGAGGCGCCGGTTGGCTGCGGTTCCACCCTTTCGAGCATTGTGGTGAGCGGATCTTTGAAGATTGGCTTCCAATTTGAACTTCCCTCCAGCATCCGAATTACGGGCTCCTGGGTCGGGAAGAGGACATACTGAATATGATATTGATCGAGGACGCCTTCCGGGTCCACCAGGGCATGCACTTTCAAGTAATCGCCAAACACTCCGGCGTACTCAAAAATGTCCACGCGAGTGTCCACAAATGTTTTGATCTGGGGGGCGTTCCATTCAAGAAAACCTCCCCAGTTGTAATAGTTCAACGTGCGGCCGGGAAATTGATTCGCTTTCAGGAAGGGCAGAATGTCGGCGGGATATTCCTGCGCGACTTGCTCTTCGAGATCGTCAGGAGTTGGGAAACGGTAGGTGACAAAGGCAAGGATTCCAAAAATAATCGCTGCATTCAGCCAGCGCTTGTCAATCTCCGGGCGATAGGGAGGGACGAAAGTGGCCATCTCCGCTACGATGGGCGCGGCGATAACGCCCGCCAGGAACAAGAACCGGTCATAAGTGAGGCCGCAGTAGAATGCAAAGAGAATGAAAGCCAGGTCGGTAAGCCGCCATTGAAAGCGCGATACGAGGGCAGAAGTGAAAAGTGTAGCCAATAGAACCAAAGCCACTTTGCCGCGCGGGCTGTGGAAGTCAACGGTAATCCACTCTTGCGTGAATGTAATATTGAGTGGAAGGCGGGATGCGTAGATTACAGGATAAGCAACTAATTTATAACCATAGGGGTTTGCGAAAAGGGAGGCGCCGGCGGTGATATAAACTATCACCAGCTTGCGCAGATCCTGCGGAGCCCATCGCTGTGCCACCAGGTTTCCCCATTGGCCCTGCACCATTCCGCAGCCAATGAACAAGCCGAAGATCAGCATCCCCAGTGACCACGAACCGTGAGTGTTGATCCATAAGCAGAACAATGGCGGGAGCCACCACAGTACTGCACCGCCGCGCGCCCGGAAGCGTTCGAGAATGATCAACAGAATCACCATGTACAAATATCCAAAGAGAACAGTGCGCGGACCAAAGTTCACCGTGCCCAATGCGACCGCAAACCAGCAGGCGAGAATCGATGCCTTGATGTGGTGACTGCGCTGATAGCTGAGATAGACCAGGAGCAGAAATATGGATTCAAGCAGGACCAGCATCAGAATTTCGATTCCCTCAAGACCAAACGCGCGCCATGCCAGATAGTAGGGAATCTCCGCCAGCCATTCGTGATTCATCCACGGTTGACCTGCGACGGTAAATGAATAGGTGTCAACATTCGGTAGTTGATGATGGGCGAAAAGGTATTGGACGTTTCGAAGGTGCCACCAGATGTCGGGATCGGGCAGATTACGCTCCGCCAAGCGCACCACCACCAGGAAAATCCAAGCCACCAGCATAACGGGGAATGAAAACGCGGTGCGCAGGGCTCCCAGAAGTCCTCCGGCCGCTCCGCCTTTCGGTGGCGTGACTCCAGGCGGGGCGGCATCGGTTGCATGATGCATGATTAAAGTTTCAGTTTTTCTTTAGGACTGGTTTGTATCGGATGGGCAGCATCCCCATGGTCGCCCTGATTGCCTGGCACATTCGATTTTCTCTCAGCCGAAACGGGCAGAGGCCTCGGGCGGCGGAAATTCGTACGATCAAACGCCTCAACCGAATTTTTTACCCCTGGAGCGGGCTCATGCTCGCGAGGTTGAACAGCAAATCCCAGCCGCTCCTGAACCAGGTAGAGTGGGCGGCGTTTTGATTCCCCGTAAATCCGCCCCACATACTCGCCGATGATACCCAGGCAGATCAGTTGGACTCCTCCCAGGAAAAGGACCGGAATCAAAGTGCTTGCCCAACCTTTCACCCAGTCTTTTTCAAACAACCGCGCATAAAGGGCGAAAAAAATTCCGAGCACAGCAAGTGCTGATACGATAAAGCCAAACCAAGTTGCCATTCTCAAGGGCGTCGTCGAGAACGAGACGATTCCGTCGGCGGCGAAGCGGACCATCTTGAAAAGGGGGTACTTGGTCTTTCCCGCCAGCCGGGCCGCGCGGCGGTAAGGGACGGCGACTTGGGAAAACCCCAACCAGCTGACCATGCCGCGGATGAACCGGTCGCGTTCTGGCATAGCGAGCAACGCCCCTGCCACCTTGCGATCGAGCAGGCGGAAGTCTCCTGAGTCCACGCTGATCTTGGTGTCAGACAATCGTCCGATGAGCCGATAGAAAACCTTCGCAGTCCAGAGCTTGAAAGCAGTTTCTCCTTCGCGCTCCGTGCGGACGCCGTAAGCCACATCGTAACCGGCCCGCCATCGCTCTACAAATTCCGCGATCACCTCGGGAGGATCCTGCAAGTCCGCATCGATTACAACCAAGGCATCACCTGCGGCATGCTCCATCCCAGCCGTAATGGCCAATTGGTGGCCGAAATTCCGTGAGAGGCACACGACTCGGACTTGAGAGTCAGACTCTTGCAGCTCTCTCAGCAATTTCATTGTTGAATCGGTACTTCCATCGTCCACGTAAAGAATCTCGAACGCCATGCCGATTAAATTGAGGGCGTTCGAAAGCCGGCGATGAGTCTCTCGCAGCACTTCTTCTTCGTTGGCGCAGGGAACGATTACGGAGAGCAACATCGGGCGGGCATTCTCGCGAGCAGATTGGGAATCCTGCGCGCTAGGTTTGTTCTCAGCTTCCGGCGTCATCTGGTCTCCATACGCCACAACAAGCTTTCAGATTGTATGCCACTGGCGGGTTGTTTTAGCCAGCGAATTAATGGCATCACGCTTTGGCCGCCGTGACCACGTACTGGGCGCCCAAGGGGCAACAACCAGGATACTTTTCAAGAGGCCGAACCCATCTGAGGGCATGCAGGAAAAACACGATATGGTTGCGCCGGATATTTCGACAGCTTGCCACCGCCCGGAGTGCCGCACAATGTGGCGTCGCCGGTGAAAAGGGCAATTGCCTGATTATCGTCCATGGAAGAAATCATTAAAAGCACTTTCAATCCACGTCAAGGCTTGCCCGATACTGCCAGTCAGCCAACTGGTACTCCATACTCGTTGTACCTTCCATGATGCCGGTAAGAGCCAGACGTGTTGCAACCTCTGCCAGTATCGCAGCCTGGATGAAGAATCACTTTCGCCTTTGGTAGTCGAGCTTGTGGTTACATGGAATTCCTCCGGCGGGACATTAGGCAAAGGAGAACCGTAGGTATACTTCCACTGAATGACGTTAAGCGCGATGTTCCAATATTCGTGTGCCAGCCGCTCTTCCGCCGCCTGTCGCGCCGGGTCTACATGGGCAGGGGCATCCATGAACTCCGGGGGCATCTCGGCACGGAGCCTTACTTGGGGCCGCGCCGATTCATAAATGAATAACGCGGCCGGAATGATCAAGATTAAAGCGCGATCGATCTTGCGGTTGTACAACACAGTAAGCGCCTTTTGAAATCTGCTGTTCGTGCCTTGTTACTTGCCTGATGCCACGTGCGACTCTGCTTCAACCATTCGAGTCTTTTAGATTTATTAAGCACACGACTGGCTGTCACGAATTACGAATCAGATGGGGGGAAAGCGGAGTACCCCGCACCCCGGTTAGTAAGGCTTCCCTACGGTTCTTACATCCCCTGGACACCGCTTGAGTTGCCCGCCTTTGCTGGCGGAGGATTTCCAACCCTTTCGAACAAAGTACTGATTTTGCCGCTGTAAACCACTTTCCATCCTGGGTCGCGGCGCAGAACATAAGAGAGCTCTTCAGTGGGCGGAAACAAAACATAACGGATTCCGTATTTGTCGAGGACGGCGTTCGGGTTTTGGATTCCCACCAAATCAAGGTAGTCTTTGAATACGCCGGCGTACTCGAAAATATCGACCCGGCTGTCTATAAAGCACTTGAAATTTCGGTCCTCCCACCCCAGATAGCCACCCCAGAGATAATCATTCAGGACGGGCCCTGAAGGTGGATGAGAGGAAAGGTAAGGGAGTATTTCCGCTGGATATTCGTTTTCAATTGACTCCTGCAACTGTGCTGAAGACGGAAACCCATAAAATATGAAGGCTGTCATCCCGGCCATCAGAAGAGCGTTGAGCACATGTTTGTCTATCTCCGGTTGGTACGGGGGAACGAAATCCAGGAATTTCGCCAGGAGGGGTGCGGTCAGGATCGCAGCCAAAAAGAGAAACCGAATGTGAGTCAAACCGGTGTACAACGCAAAGAGAACCAGAACGAGCTCGGTTAGTTGCCACCGATAATCCCTCAGCAAAGCACCCAATAGGAGGGCTATGATCAGTAGCAATGCGACCTTTCCACGGGGATCATGGAAGTTTACAGATGTCCATTCCTGTACATGCTCGACATTCAGTTTCAATCGAAAGGGATATTCAATCGACCAGAGAATAAGGCCCAAGCCGTAAGGATTGACCAATGCTGCGGCAAGTGAACCTCCCATGGCAAGCATGAGGTTGCGAGACTGCTTTGCGGACCATCGCCGGGCCTCAATGCGTCCCCATCTGCCTTCGACGAATCCAGCGGCCACAATTAACCCAAACACTACCAAACCGATGAGCCATGAGCCGTGGGTATTGGTCCAAAGGCAAAATAAGGGAGGAAGAATCCATAGTGGGCCTTTGCCACAGGAGCGAAATCGCTCCAGTATGATGAGGAGCATGACCAAGAAACAGTAGCCGAAAAGAATAGTGCGGGGGCCAAAGTTGACCACGGCCAGAAAGACTGCGAAATAGCAGGCTAGAGCCGCGGCTTTGGGGTTTCCACTGCTCTTATTACAGAGATATAAAAGTCCCAGGAAGATCACCGCCAACGAGACAAGCATGACCAATTTGATTCCAACCAGCCCGCCTGCTCGCCAAGCCAGGTAGTAGGGAATCTCTCCCAGCCACTCAGGATTGACCCATGGATGGCCTGCAAGCGTAAATGAATACATATCAACCCGAATGAACCGATGATTGGCAAGCAGATATTCAGCGTTTCGAAGATGCCACCAAATATCCGGGTCGGAGAGTCCATTGCGGCCCATGACAAAGACGGTTGTAATCAGCAAAGTCAGAAGGAGGGCAGGAAATGAGAACACCTGACGCAGGGCGGAGCCCCATTCTCCCAGGGGCTTGAGTGGAGGATCACTCAAATGGGAGGTCAGGCCTGTGTTTGGGTAAGTAGCACTCTCTGGGCTGGATACGTCGTTCATTCCGCTTAGAGTATACTCCATCGGTCTCCAATGCAATTCACCTTCCAAGACCGCCTGAAGATGCGAAATGTAGGCCCATTGAGCCCGCTTTCATTATTTTTCGTTGGCGCGACATAATTCACAAGCTGGAAAATAGGCCTTTACCCGGGAGACTCTAACCTTTGCATTGTATTGAAGGGTTGGGACTGGGGGGTGAATCGCGAGTGGAAACAACTGAATACATTTGTACCATGGGCTTTAGAGTGTGGCATTTCTGGACCTGAATACTCTAGGTACCACTAAGAATCGTCTATTGACAACTTAAGTTGATGCGATATACTAGAATGGCGCTTGGGCTATTGCCCGCTTGGGGTGCGCCAGCGGACACGGCGTGAATTCAAGGGAATCCAAGCTTAGCGTCGACTAAAGTTATAGCGAGTTTAGGCCGAAGATGAGTATTGAACGCAGGCGGAATGCGCCCAAAGAGCCCATTCGGGTATTCAATGGTCGCACTGCAGGAATATACACTCCAGTCGCATTTGGGTGCTGGTACCTTAGTCCCATTGACTCAAAATGGCGGTGGAGCGAGAATTTACCCTTCCAGAATGGCCCGGTTGAAGGGCAGACCTGCTCTTTGAACGGTAAAACAAAAGATTAAGTCGGTTTTACGGCACATTTTCGCCTTTGTGCGCCAGGCGCAAAAAGGGTGGCGAGGGTGGACCAGGGGAGCGCTTTGAATAAGCGAATTCTTCTTATCGATCCTGACGAGGCCTTTGAAGGTGCCCTGAGAAACGTACTCGGCTGGGAGTACTCACTATCTCATGTAGGGGCAGTCGCGGAAGCTCTACCCTGCCTTCATTCAGACCAATTTGATGTGGCTTTACTCAATTGGGACCAGCCCAATCGAACAGACCATTCCTCCTGTCTGGCATTTCTGAATGAGATTCAGGAGCATGAAGTCTCTCCTCCCGTGTTGGGGTTCAGCTGGGATCTCCGACGCGAGAGCGCCCTGGAAGCAATGAGACGCGGGGCATGGGACTTCTTCCCGCAACCACTTGACATCCTCACCTTGAAATTTGCCTTGGACAGGGCCTACAGCCGAATGATTCTCTCCCGCCACTTGACCGAAGCGCGAAAGCTAATTCCCGCACAACATGTGGACGGATTGATTGGAAACAGCAAACCCATGGAACGCGTCCACGAAATGATTCGCAAGGTGGCGGGTGTTTCAACCAGCGTTCTGATCAACGGGGAGAGTGGGACGGGAAAGGAAGTTGTGGCCCGGGCGATACATCGCCTGAGTCCAAGAGTTGGGAAACCTTTTGTAGCATTTTCAGCCAGCGCCTTGCCGGAGAGTCTGATTGAAGACGAACTTTTTGGCCATGAAAAGGGCGCATTCACCGGAGCGTCCCAGAGCCGCCGTGGACGATTTGAAGAAGCCAATGGCGGAACAATCTTTCTGGACGAGATTGGAGATTTGGCGCTTCCCCTGCAAGCCAAGTTACTGCGGGTTATCCAGGAACGCAGCTTGGAGCGCTTGGGTTCGAATTCCCCTGTGCCCATAGACATTCGTCTGATTTGCGCTACCAATAAGAATCTGGAGCAGATGGTTCAGGCGGGGACCTTCCGGCAGGATCTTTACTTCAGGATTATGGTCCTCAAGATTGTGCTTCCGCCATTGCGAAATCGGACCGACGATATCCCCGTTCTTGCCGAATCTTTCCTGCGCACCTATGCCAAAGCTCATGGAAAAGAACTGCGGGGAATCAGTCAGGGATTCCTGAACGCCCTGGCGATTCATGACTGGCCGGGCAACGTCCGGGAATTGCAAAACGTCATTGAACGCAGCGTGGTTATGGCGGATGGCTTGAGCCTGGGAATTGATGACCTGCCCGCCGAACTTAGCGGCTTGGCGGCAGCCACGGATTCACCCAGGGGCACTTTCCAGGAAGCGGTTCGGAGTTTCAAGCGTGAAATCGTGCGCTCCGCCTTGCGTCTGTGCAATGGGAACAAACTCAAAGCGGCTCAAGAGCTGCAAATCAGCCGATGCTATTTGCACCGGCTATTGAATCAATTTAGAATTGAAGGGGATTTCAGTTTTGATCTCGACGACGAACTTGTCGGCGAAGAGGAGCAGGTTCCGAGTGCTCAGGCGAGTTGAGGTAAAGTATGGCCACTCCATATCAGCGACTAAAACGTGAGACGCGCGGCCAGGCAGCAGTGGAGACAGCCCTGCTGCTGCCCTTCCTCCTCAGTTTGGCATTCAATGTGGTCAACTTCGGGTATTTCTTCATTGTGGCAGTAAACCTGGCTGCCGCACCGAGGAGCGGAGTGGAGTACTCCATCCTTGGGGGGGCGACCCCGGGAGATTTGAAACTTCCAGCGCCCGGGCCGACGACAACCACCACGTCTGTAAGCTATCTTACCTTGAACGACTTGACTGGCGCCATTTCCTCTGGAGGATCCGCCGAGGTTCAGGTATGTACAGCGCAGGCCGGCACAACGGGTAGTGGAACATCGCAGAAGTCAGTCTGCAACCAGTATAATAGCTCACCCACGTATACCGTAAGTGCCGATCCGGAAGCTCCGGCATTTATTCTCAACCGAGTGGATGTGACCTACACCTTTCACCCTTTGATAGATCAGAGGCTTTTCAACCTTATTCTGCCTAGTTCACTATGTTCCGGCAGTCCCGTGACTTGCACTTTCCATCGGCAGGTTTCAATGCGGTCCATGAACTGATCATATGAGCGTCTTAAGAAGAATTAAATCGCGCTCCAGGCTGTTGCACAAAGGCGAAAATGGACAAGCGCAAGTCGAATTTGCCTTGACCATTCTCTTTGTTCTTTTTCTCGTGTTTGGCATCTTTGAGTTGATCATGTTGGTCTACGCATACACTGTTGTGGCCGACTCGGCTAAAGAGGGCGTGCGCTACGCCGTCGTTCATGGGGTCGATTCCAGCGCTCCATCAGGACCTACTTGCCCTTGTTCGGCGATTGATGGCGCAGCGGGGACAGGAATCGTCAAAACCTACGCTAAATATAGCTTTCACGACATCTCCACAATGACAGTCACCGCGGACTATAACCCCTCCTCAATCAATGGAGCGAGCGCCTGCAACAAAGCAGGCTGCGCGGTTCGGATAACAGTTAGTTACCCCTATTCACCTCTTCTTGGACTCGGCTGGCCAACGGTGACCATAAACGCGGCTGCGGAAGGTAGGATAGCATTTTGAAGTTTAGTCGCGAGGAGTTAACCATGGGTATCATCACATCACGGAGATTGCGTTCCCGGTGCGCAAGCCAATCCGGCCAAACTACAATATTCGTCCTGCTTGGCCTGGCCATTTTTCTATTTGCGGCCATCGCTTTCGCTGTGGATATCGCCAATCTATGGTTCCATCGCCAGGCTGCGCAAAACGTCGCTGACTCCGCGTGTACGGCAGCGGCCATGGACATGCTCTTCACCTCGAACAGCGTTTCATTGCCGTCGCCAGCGCCAGGAGGAGAGACTACCTGGGGAGGCTTGCCGTCGCCGGCGGTAGCAGGCACCACGTATGATTGCGCAACCTTGACCACCGCAGCGCCGTGCCAATACGCGGCCTTGAACGGCTATAACGGCGCAGGTATTGTTGCTGGCACAGGCGGCAGCAGTGTGAAGTTCTCATTTCCCAGCTCATTTTCCGGAGTCCCGGCCTGCAGCGGTACTCCCCCCCCGCCTATTTGCCTCCCTGGTTTTCCGGCACTCCCGACTATTCAAGTGAATGTGGGCGAAGCCGTCAGAGTTTACTTTGCCGGGATGGTCAGTGGTTCCAGGACTATGAATGTAAGTGCGCAGGCAACCTGTGGCGTTGTGGCAGCATTGGTACCTGTCCCCCTTCTCGTATTGGATCCTGTCGGCCCTTCTCTTAGTCTTTCGGGAACCCCGAATATTGCAATAGTGGGGGGGCCCAGTACAAGCATCCAAGTAAACTCAAACAACGCCGCCGCAGTGGGTATCGGGGGAAGCTCGACAATAGACCTCAGTAAGGGAGGCCCAAGCGGTACTGGAAGTGCGTTGGATGTGTACGGCGGGCCGACGACTGCTCCCGGAGGCTTCGTCACCACGGGAAGCTGTTGTACTTGGACGTCAGGCGCTTCACCGATTTCCGATCCTCTGGCTTCGTTGGCAGCTCCTAGCAAGCCCGCCGCAGCGCCGGCTCCTACGTCCGTCGCGCTCGGCGTAGACGGCTGCCCAGACGCGGGAGGATGCTATGAATATGTTGGAGGAGATTACCCTAGCGGTATATGCGTGGGGAAAGGCGGATGCACAAATAAAACATATGACACCGCCATTTTCGAACCGGGTATTTACTATCTTGAGGGTAATTTGAATCTAAAATCGAATTCGACCGTGCGTCCCAGCACTCAAGCGGGTGACGGCAGCGGCGGCACAATGTTCTACTTCAGTGGCACCAGTAGCATAAGTGTGGATGCGAATTCTGGCAAATCAATTTACGCCTTCAGTACCGCTAGTGGCTCCGGTTCCCTTTCTAATGGATTGAAGTGCACATCGACTTCGACCTTACCTTCGAATATCGGGGCAACCTTAAGTGTTGGAAATTTGCTCCTCGCTCCATGCACTGGCACCTACGGGGACCCCCTTGTGGCAGAGGGCCTAACCGACCCTGCCGGGACCCAACGCGGGATCCTCTTTTTCCAGGACCGGTCCGCCCAGAATGTCACCTCAGGTTGGGGTGGCGGGGGTGCGTTCGCCTTAGTCGGAACGATGTATATTCATTCCTGCAATTCAAGCGGTACGGGAACCGGGTGCGGAACTGCAGGCGTGCCGGGCGCTACCGCCTATTATACGGATACCTTTTCGTTTGGCGGGAACTCTGGTTCAGGCAGCTATGTTCTTGGAAATATCATTGGAGATAACTTCACTTTATCAGGAACACCGGGTATTACGATGGACCTGAATCCCAACGCAGCCTATTACATTCTTAAAGCTAGCCTGCTCCAATAGCGGTCAAGGCCGGTCTGTTCGCGAATGGAGATTTCGATCTTGGCAATTGGCCACATTGGTAAGACAAGTCATTATCAATTTCAAGGAGCATGAGCTGCCGGATACTCGGATGTGGCCCGGAAAGCAGGGGTGGCCAAGCAGAGCGCCGGAGGGCCCCGGTATTGCAGAAACACCGGCTTGGTAACAGGGGCTTCCGCGCATGCCACTCTTATCTCTCGATCTCAAACTTCCTTCACCGGAAAATGCTCCGGTCCAGCTGCCATCCGGATCCAGAAGCCCACGATTTACCCTCAGCTCATTTGACAAACACGTCTTCCCTATCCGAGGATTTCTACTTTCGCTCCTGTTCCACGAAATCGCAGTCATCGCTTTGATGTTTCTTCCCCCGCTTTTAATTTCGACCTATCTCAACCGGCAGGAAAGAACCTGGGAGGCGACGATGCTTCCCAAGGATGAAATACTTTACCTTCCCAATCTCGGAGGCGGTAAGGAGGGTGGGAGTCCGAAAAAGGCTGGTGGCGGAGGCTCCAAGGGAGGCGGGCGGTCCCCTGCCCCGGCAACAAATATGGGGTTAACTTATGCAGGACCGCAGAAGATTGTCTCCAATCCTCCCAACCCAACCAACCACATCCAGACGATCCTTCAACCCGACCTCCCCAAGCCTCCTGTCCTGAAAACCTTCGTTCCTTTGCCCAACATCATTGCGCTGGCGCAAGCGCCTCCGCCGCCCCCGGTCGTCGCGCCGCCAAAACCAGTTGTGAAACCGATAGAGGCTCCTCCCCAGCCAGTTCCCAAGAAAGAACCGCAGGTGGTGATGCCCGTCGTTTCGGTGGCTGCGCAGCCAACAATTGAAACACCCAAGTTGACATTACCCATGACGCCGACGAATACGAAGATTACCCCAACCGTTCCCTCGGCGCCGGCCCCGCCTGCTCCGATCACGCCACCCCCCAAGGTTGCGGAAGTTAAGCCGGCAGTTCATCCCCCGCAAGCATTGTCAGTGGGAGAGAGCAAGTACACCCACAATCTGCTGGCACTGAATCCGATACCTGTTCCAGCCAACGTGGAACCAAAAGTTCCGCAGGGCGAAGCTCGGGGGCAATTCGCAATCTCACCGCAGGCAACTTCGGATCCCCTACTGACCGGCGCCGGTTCGGGGCAAGGAACCAAAGGCGCCAACTCGTTAGCCCTGGGGGTGACATCAGGGTCGGGAGCCGGCGATGCCATCGGAGGTGGGACCGGGGGTCATGGAGGCGGTGGCAAAGGCGAGGGTGCCGGCAGTGGCGCTGGCCCCGGTATGGGCGGAACAGGAAAAGGAAGTGGAGCAGGGACCGGGTCTGGCGGACCCGGAGGTGGCGGTGGCGGCGGTGGGACAGGGACTGGAATTGGCCCCGGCACAGGTCACGGAACAGGATCAGGTCACGGAACAGGGACGGGGACGGGAGCCGGCCCGGGCGGTGGACCCTTTGCGGGTATGACCATCCAGGGAGCCGAGGGACCCGCTGGAGGCATCACAATTTCAGGCACGAGTAACGCTCCACCTAAGAATCGTCCCTCGGAATCCTACGGCCTGACCATTGTTTCAACCGGGAATAGTGGTGGAGGAGTGGGAGACTTTGGCGTTTTCCGCGACGAGGCCGTGTTCACCGTCTATCTGAACCCGTCGAAGTCCGCGGATGACCCTGCGCCTCCCTGGTCATTGCAGTACGCGGTTCTGGGCGCCTCCGGCCCTTTGCAGGACCTTGTGCCCCCATACCCTATGAAGAAGGATGCACCCGTATGGACGCCGGACCTGGTCGCCAAATATAGTGGGCAAGAGGTGGTGGTTTTTGCCGAAATAGATACGGAAGGTAACATGCGAAAGCTCAAAGTTCTGCGCAGTCCGAATGCAGGTTTAAGTGAGGGGCTACTCATCGCCCTCAACCATTGGGTGTTCCGGCCGGCGACAATGAATGGTCAACCGGTAGCAGTAAAGGCCGTGCTGGGTATTCCGATTTCCACACCGCGTTAAAAGACGCAGTTTTGGCAAGTGACGTGCTCTATCGGAGTCGCCTATTAGTCAGGTCATGCTTCGTTTTGTGTTTAAATGGGGGGAGCAACACTCTTGCTCCCAACTTTGGCAAGAGAGATGCGGAGAATCACCTTGATTTTTGTCTTGCACAGATGGTAAATTCCGGTTGCGATAGACTTTCCAAATTTCTTTGAAGATGAATTTTCAGACGGGCCGTAAATAGTTTTGAGCCCAGCCAATCAGGCCCGCTAAATAAGTGTCAAACGGCTCAAAATCCCCGCATCGCCATTCGGAAAGAAAGCGGGATAATAGAGAACCTTATGGAAAACGGTCTCAGCCTATATCGACTTGCGCCCCAAACTGGAAAACTCTATGCGTAATAAACGGTCCTCATTCGTGTCAGGTCAGCTTGCCAGGAAAATAATCTGGACCACGTGCTTGCTGGTCGCCGGTATAACCGCCTGGGTGGCAGTAGCATTAATTGGCGGCCGGCGTGGGATTGCAAGCGCCCAAGCGGCTATGGGCTCGCTTGACGCCATGCACGCCAAGAACGCTCCTCAAGGAGCACCGAGTTCAGCCATGCAGCCGGGGATTGCCAGAGCCTATGGCAATTTGCCCATGACGTTTGAGCCGAACCGAGGCCAAACCGACCCAAGCGTAAAGTTCTTGTCGCGCGGGCTTGGTTATCAGCTCTTTCTCACTCAGGGCAAGACGGTGCTCTCCCTTAAGCCGCATTCGACCGGCATGGCTCAGCGTACCGCCAAAAACGAATCCCCAAGTTCGGCTGTGCTGAGCATGGCTCTGGCCGGCGCAAACGCCTCTGCCCAAATGGTAGGCGTGGATGAATTGCGGGGCAAAAGCAACTACCTGATCGGACAGGATCCCGGCAAATGGCACACTCAGATTCCCAACTATCGGAAAGTTGCACTGAAGCAGGTTTATCCCGGCATCGACCTCGTTTACTATGGCCAAGGCAGGCAGCTTGAATACGACTTTGTCCTGGCCCCGGGTGCGGACCCGAAAGCAATTTCCCTGGATGTCGAGGCGGACAGCGTCCGCGCTGGAACGGGCGAGCGCCACTCGGCCCCACAAATTGATTCAAACGGCGATCTGGTCGTTCACCTCGTGGGCGGCGACGTGCGCTTCCACTTGCCGTTGATCTACCAACCTGTTCCCGATTCCAGCATACGAACGATCGTGGATGGACGCTATATACTTCGACCGTCGACACGCGGATTTGGAAACGCGAAGTCCGGTAATCGAAGAGCCGAAACCCAAAATTCAAAATGGGAAGTTGGATTCGAAATCGCCTCCTACGACGCGACCAAACCACTCATTATCGACCCAGTGTTGTCTTACTCCACTTACCTGGGTGGCAACGCCCCGGGCACGCCCGGGACCGGACTTGACGCTGCCAACGCCATCGCAGTCAGTGGCGACGGGTCAGCATTCATCGCCGGCGAAACCGATTCACTCGATTTCCCCACTGTGCATGCCCTCCAGCCTGAGGCGGGCGGTCCTTCCGATTTTCCCGATGACGCTTTTGTTTCCAAGATTAGTCCCGATGGGTCAACACTTCTCTATTCAACTTATTTAGGCGGCAGCAAGCAAGACCGCGCCGCTGGCATTGCGGTGGATTCGTTCGGCAACGCCTACGTGACCGGGACAACGCTCTCGGCCGACTTCCCAGCAAGCTTGGGCGCCGCCGACCCGAATTGCGGCAACGACGGGCAGTGCGACGCCACCACTGGTAAAGGGCTGCTGAAATCAGATGCCTTCGCCACCAAGCTCAATCCGGAAGGGTCGGCGATCGTTTATTCGACTTTTATCAGCAATATCGGACCCTTGTTGGTCGACAGCACGGGTAAACCCGTGCTGGACAGCAATGGCAACCTTCAATACTTGGGAGCCAATGACCGGGGCTTTGGCATTGCCGTGGACTTGAACGGAGTCGCCTACGTTGTCGGTACGACGGACGGCGCGGATCAGGCCGGCCCGTTCTTTGGAGGTGGCAATGACTGCTTCCTGGCAAAGATCAGCGCCACCGGGTCCACTTTTCAATTCTTCACCGGGGCCGAAGACACTGGCGACTTTGGTGGTAGTTTGGAGGACCAGGCTTTAGGTGTGGCCGTTGACAACGTCGGCCATGCGTTTCTTACCGGCGTGACTTATTCTCCCAACTTCCCCGTGACCGGTGCGACTGCCTTCCAGCCGGCCCTGGCTGGCGATGCCGACGCCTTCTTTATGGAAATTGACACAACCAAACCCGTGGGTGCCTCCATTGTGTATTCCACCTACCTGGGAGGTGCAGGCCGCGATTATGGTACCGGGATAGCCCTCGACGCCGCAGGGAACGCTTATGTGACCGGCGTGACAAATTCCACTGTGTTTCCGGTTACTGCCGGAGTTGTGCGGGGTGGGTGCGCGCTGGATATTTCAAACAATTGCGAGGGCGACGTTTTCGTATCGAAGCTTAACCCGGCAGCGGCGGGCCACGCATCACTTGTTTATTCCACCTACGTCGGCGGCAAGGGCGCGGACTACGGCGCTGGAATCGCGTTGGACCGCACGGGTAACACCTATGTAACGGGCTACACGAACTCAACCGATTTCCCCTCGCTCGGCGTTCCCTTCCAGGCAACCTATGGCGGCGGCAACACGGACGCGTTTATATTCAAGCTCAATCCCACGGCCACCGCGCTCATTTACTCGAGTTTTCTGGGCGGCAGCAACGCTGAGGACGGCAGGGGTGTCGCCGTGGACGTCAATGGCAATGCCTACGTTGCCGGACAAACCTGTTCCACTGACTTTCCTACGGCCAGGCCGCTTCAGGGCGCTCCGGCCGGGAATTGTGACGCCTTCGTGGCCAAAGTGCGAGTGGGGCCTGACATTGACGTGAAACCTACTACCCTTGCTTTTGGCGCTCAGGCGGTCACCACCACCAGCACAAGCCAGACGGTAACCGTCACCAGCATTGGAGACTCACCGCTCAATATCGGCGCCATCACCGTGAGCGGTGATTTTGTTATTCAGTCCGATTCCTGCTCGAATAAGTCGCTCGTGAATAAGGGAGATAATTGCGCGGTCCAAATTGCCTTCAAGCCCGCCTCGATTGGGCCCAGAAACGGGCAGGTATTAATTCCCAATAATGTGAATCCGGGCCCCTTCGCCGTGAGCCTGACTGGCCTGGGAACGACACTCAGCATTTCTCCAGTCGCATTGGTCTTCGGCAATCAAGGCGTGGGATCAACAGCGGCGACTCAGCCGGTTACGATGACCAACACCGGTGGCGCGGCGATCGCCATCACCAGCATCGTCGCCAGCGGGGATTTTGCCGAGAACGACACGTGTGGAAACAGCTTGGCGGGTGGGGCGTCTTGCATTATCAGCGTGAGCTTCACGCCCACCGCCATAGGGACTCGCACCGGGTCGATTACTATTACGGACGTCGATCCAACCAGTCCGCAGATAGTTTCTCTCATCGGTCACGGCACATCCCCCGGGACCGGACAATTTACGCTTTCCGCGAACCCGACTACGGCAACGACTTTTGCAGGAACTGCGGCAACCTATACTCTGGTCGTCACCCCCAGTGGGGGATTCAACTCTGCTGTGGCGCTTAGTTGCAGCATTCCGTTTGCACTTTCCAAGTCCACTTGCACGGTGACGCCTTCCTCGGTCACGCCGGACGGAATTCATCCTGTGACGGCCACAGTGACGGTGGTGACGACGGCACGAACAATGACGCCACCGGGACCGGGCTTTGATCTGCCCGGCTCACTTGGCCCAATTTCAACCCCCTGGCTGATTGCCCTGTTTGCAATGGCGATAATTTCCAGCCTGATAGCGGCGCGACGGCGGCCATGGGTAGTGCTTACTGTCGTGATGCTTTTTGTCCTGCTTTGGGCGGGCTGCGGCGGCGGCATGAATCCGGTGAATTCGAGTGCGGGCACGCCGGCAGGGACTTATACGCTGACACTTACCGGGACTTCCGGGGCTGCGAGCAATACCACGTCTGTCGCCCTGACGGTGAACTAATCGGTAGCCGCCTGGCGGCCTGGAAGGAAGAAATCAGGAGGAGATTAAATGCGCAAGATTACGGTGCTCGTCGCGATGTTCTTATTCGTGGGTGTTTCAGCCAGGGCGCAGAGCGCTCCCAGCATCGAATTCTTTGGCGGCTACTCGCACGTCGAGGCGGACATAAGCAACACAAGTTTCAGCCTGAACGGTGGAGAAGTATCAATGACGCAGAATCTGAATAGCTGGTTTGGGGGCACGCTTGATGTTGGCACTCAATACGGCACCCGCAACGGTTTCAATGTCAACACGCAGCAGATTATGTATGGGCCTGTTTTCTCCTACCGCAAGATGTCCTCGATTACACCTTTTGGCCACGTCCTCGTGGGCGCGGTCCACGGGAGCCAGGGTTTTGACGGCATCTCCCAATCAGCCTTCAAATTTGGCGCCGCATTTGGCGGGGGTCTGGATATTAAACTGAACAAGAGGTTTTCCGTACGGGCGATCCAGGTTGACTATTTGTTGAGCCGTTTCCTGAGTACAAATCAGAATAACATACGCATCTCGGCCGGCATCGTCGTGACCTTTGGAAAGGAGAAGTGAAGGAAATTCTATCCTCCCAGGGATATTCGGCCGTTGCGCCCGCTGCGGACGTTTGGAAAGAATCTTGAAGACAGTACAGGCAACTTAAGCAACTGGGCCGCGCACGGAGACTCAGATGTCCAAACCCTTTCTGTGCCTATTGCAATATACAATTCTAAATGATATATCCGATGCAATTCATGCGGTGATCGAAAGCGCGGTCATCCCTCAGCAGAAATATCCTCTCGTCTGAATCGAGCGACAGAATCCTATTATCGACAACCTTTCCATAGGGCTCGTGTTTACTATTGTAGTAGATTCCATCGAGCATATATCCGACCCAAACTGCCGTCTGATAGTCATAAAGATACTTTTTAACGGCTGGTTCGCGGCTGAAGACTGTGCCTTTGGGGAAGGTCACACGGACGCGGTTGATGTTGGGGCCCAGGCCGGTCACGTCGCGAACCGTGGCGGGTGATTCGAATTGTTCCTCCGGGGCTGTTACCGTAACCCGATCGCCTGTCCGCAACGCGACCGTTAGAAGGAGGCACATGCCTGAGGGGCTGGCGTCGGCGGTAATGGTTTCCTCGCTGAACTCTTCGCCGTCCCTCCCAACTCCCTTGATGATTACAGGAATGGGGATATTCCAGCGGCGTTGCTTGCGTTCATTCTCTCTTTCCGGCTCGCCATCTTCGTACGACATATCGCGCCTCTACTCAACTCCCGGCAGTGGTGGGATTTGCCCGACGCGGGTGCTCCCTCGCGCCGTCATTCCCGCGAAGGCGGGAATCCAATTCCCTAAATCATCAGAAATTCGCGGACGAAGGACTGGACACGCCTCCGCGGGAATGACCCGTTGCGGCGGGCCTTGAAAGGAATCCAATTCTAAATGACAGCACTACTCAACTCCTTGATCAGGTAAAAGAGTCCCATCAGAGGGGAGATCTTCCGGGTCAATCGTGCAATTTTGTCCGCCAAAAATGCCAGCGCCACTTGCCATGCGGCCGGGTAAGGCTGTAACACCACGTACCATTTCGCTTTCAAGGAGCCGGAGTTCTTTGCCAACCTACCCAGTGCTTCCGAACGAATCCACCGCCTTCTGAAGATCATCGTAAATCCCAAAGACGGTACTCAGCCGGGTAATCTGAAGGACGTCGTGGATCCGTTTGGTGAGATGGAGCAGGACCGCGCATCCTCCCTTCCGCGTCGCTGCGGTGGAAGCTTCCAGAAGTCCACCGATCCCGGTGCTGTCCGCGTAACTCACCTGTTCAAGGTCCATGATGATATTTATTTCGGCGGCATCGAGTAATTCCTTAATTTTATCCTGTAATTTTTTCCGGTCATTGCCGGCAACAATTGTTCCCTTTAGGCTTAGGAGGGTGATCGATCCAACCTTTGAAGATGAAATTTCAAGAGGCATGCCGGTCTCCTCTTAAGGATTAGGTAATTAGAATTAAAGGCGACGTAACCAATGGCCGCAAAGTTACACCCCGCTTTTCGCTGACGAGAATTAGTGCCGCTGCAAGACTGTCAGTCCAACGCAATGAGGTAATGGTTGAACCTATTACCTTCATTCTGGGAGCGGGGGCCGGGGCCCCCGGGGAAATTGGGACACTACCCAGAATTCCTTCTGCGCCTCCTCGGTGACTCATTTCGGCTTTCGAGGGCGCCCAACCTGCGCATAATGGGGCGGCATGGCAAAACTGGAGCCTCGGGACCCACGATTCATGATCGTCGTCCACGCATCAAACGGTTTACATGGTCTCTTATTTCGTACTTTTTGATACGCTCACCTGTCGGCGGCGCTTCTTCAACTCACACCTTACATCCCACCCCATTGAAAAATCAAGAGAGATTCTTCGACGCTGCCTTCATAGGAGCATGGCTCCCCGCTGATTCATCGAAAAAAGTAGTCTACTTGCCGGTTATGCAGGAAAGGCGAACGTAAGGAAGACCGTCAGGGGTGGGCGGCGAGATGGAGTTGAATAGGCGTGGAACGGCAATTACTTTCGGTGAGGGCAGGTTTTTCTGATGACTTTGGCGTGCCAACGAAAACCCGGCTGGCCATCGGACTTCAAACCGGGCCGCCGTTTTTCGCACCTTTCAATTTGGGAAGACACTAAGCTTGGAGTTCAAGCCCCGCTTCGAAGATGGGCTCGTCTTTGCCTTGATCTCGAACCCATTTCACGTTGTAACTCTTGGGTTGATACCCTTCCTGGATGACCATGACTTCGACGTTGTGCTTGGTGCGGAAAGGTAAATTGGCACGAACTCGCAAACCACGGCCGGAAAAATCCACGGTATTGCCGCGTACGACCTTCCCACTCTCCCATTCAGCTTTCAACGTGACGGGAAGGGTAACGAATATTCTATCTTCCCTACGGCTAACCTCTGATAAGCTGTGACTCAGCGCTCCATCCATCCGAGATCCTCCTGGTTCCGTTATCTTGACCGTATATTAAGTTCTTTCAAATGTCAAATGTCAATGCGGACTTTGGACAAGCGGAGAAATCGGCAAAAAGGCATTCGTGTCGTTAAGCCTGGTGAACAAAAAGCCGATAGACCTTCCCTGGAAACTGCAAGTTCATGACCCATGAGGAGATTTTTGTTGTCGCTCCCCCCTTATCGCGAACCGGAAGGTCGCCCTTCCAGGCCTTGTCCTCATTCAACTGTTCGAGAATTTCGTTGACGGTCTTCTCGTTTTCCTTTCCTCCCAGGGCATGCAAAGTATCGGCATTCTTGCCCATGAGTTCACCCCGCTCGTAGCCCATCAACGCCTCTTCAGCGGGATTGGCGTAAACAATCAGACCGGCTTCGGTGGCCACGGAAACCCCAAAGGGCACCGTTTGTAGAACATTGGTGTGGACCCGTCGCTCGACACCCGCCCACACGCGGGCTTGCTCGTCATGAAACAATAGGAATGCCGCAATCCCGACAAGCCAAACGAGCGCGCCGCCACCATAAATGATGAGCGAATTTGCGAAATTGATGCTCTTTGCAGTTGCCTCGTTTTGTTGTTGCAGACGAACCTGCTGCACGGCGTTGATTTCCATTAAGATCTCTTCAATATCACCCATCAGGCTTGGGCTTTCTGCCACGGGCGCGGCCTTGCCTCGAGCGGCGCTTTTAACCCTGCTTGCCGCCATCGCTTTTTCGAAAATTGCAACTTGTTTGGCCACCAAGGGTCCAAGGGCCTTGAATTTGGACTGAACCGATTGTTCATCTTTTGTCTTTTCACCAATGTCTTGTATGGTTTTTTGAAGCTCTGCGCCGGAGCTCTCGTAAGCTCTAATAGAGGTCAGTTCACCTCCTGAAGCGATGTATTTCTGTGTGTCCGCCTCTGACTCTTTCAGCAGCGCGAGCACAGAGTCCGAGTCACGGATCACCTCCGCCGCCTCCGCCATCTCATTGGTCGAACCTGAAACGCTGTGCAGCGAAGTATATATAAAAAATACAATTACCACTGCCGACGGCACCGCAAGACCGTAGACAATCGCAATTTTTCGTCTTTGTGTCATTTGGATACGGCCTCCACGAATGGTCTACCCATTAAATCCAAAATTCGAATGGTGCTGGACTGAACGCTTGTGCACACCCCGGATCGGCGCAAGGAGCGGGCACACTCCCGTGCGTCCAGCTTTAAACCAATGCGAAAATGCAAGATACTTCGCCAGGTGTGTGGCAGCGTATCCGCTGTTCCGTCACGACTTGATCTCAACTCGAGAGATACGCTTTCAATCAGCAGGGAAGCATAGTCGTGGCGTGGCGTGGAGTCAAGCTGCCATCCTTGGTCCTATCCTTGGTGGCATTTGCTTGGCAGCCCTCACAGCCCTCACAGCCTGATTGACTTGGAAACGATCGTTGGTTATTCTAACCTTTTACGCCAGGGAAACAGAATCAGGAAGGAACCTCAATGTCCCGTAAAATTCTCCTCGGATGCGCTTTAACACTTACTTTCGCTTTACTTCCCTCGGCCGCCTTTCCCCAGGCAGCAGTTGAATATAGTATTACCACGAGCGGCTCCGCCACTTCGGCGGCCAAAATGGGGTCCGTGCTCAGTCAAGGCGCTAAGACTATGGCCGGGCACGTTCAGCGCTCCATGGGGAAGTCCCTCGAAAGTCCAAAAGGGACCGCGAATCGAAGCGTGAATACAATGGAGGAAAACAAGAAGAACTTGGAGCGGAAGAGTCGCTCGGGCGGCGGGACAGTCCACATCGAATCAGCCCCGGGAAAGGCCACCGTTCTGGTCGATGGCTCCAGAGTTGCTTACACTCCCGCTGACTTGAAAATTCCTAACGGAAAGCACTCCATCGAAGTGAATGATCCCACCCATCTCACCTGGCGAAAGGAAGTCACGATCGCCGGTGGCGAAAATCTTTCCTTCAATCCAACGCTCGAAGAAAAATACAAATCAGAAATGATTCTGTCTATTCAGCAGTAAAGGAGAAAGAGGAGTCGGCTCTTCACCAGGACTCGAACCTGGAATTCGTCAGCTTATGAATTAACAGCCGTCTGGTTTGGAAGGTTGGCTCCTCGGCCAGGACTCGAACTCTGGAATTCGTCACCTGACGAATTAACAGCCGCTTTATTGAGAGAGTTGGCTCCTCGGGCAGGACTCGAACCTGGAATCCGTCAGCTGACGGATTAACAGCCGCCCTGAATTCGCTCCCGGATCCATTTTCGACCCCTACTGCTCTTCAGTTCGCGTTCCCGGCGCATCGCTCCGCTTCGGTTTGAAAACAATTCTTGATGGATAAGATTCCATGGCCCTAGATGACGCTTGGTGTGTAGCGTCGCTCGGTACTCGGGGTCATTATGCTGAAAGAGTCTTCGAGAGAGATCGCTTGTCTGCCCAATGTAAATCTTGCCTGCCGGGTTCATCAGGACGTAAGTTGCGAACTGTATCGATCTTTCAGCAGAGTTGTTTCTTTCGCCGGGTATTGATTCCTTGGATTCATCAGCTGATGAATTAACAGCCGCTTTGTCGAGAAGGTTGGCTCCTCGGCCAGGAATCGAACTCTGGAATTCGTCAGCTGACGAATTAACAGCCGCTTTATCGAGAGAGTTGGCTCCTCGGCCAGGACTCGAACTCTGGAATTCGTCAACTGACGAATTAACAGCCGCATTATCGAGAGAGTTGGCTCCTCGGCCAGGACTCGAACTCTGGAATTCGTCAGCTGACGAATTAACAGCCGCTTTATCGAGAGAGTTGGCTCCTCGGCCAGGACTCGAACCTGGAACCCTTCGGTTAACAGCCGAATGCTCTACCATTGAGCTACCGAGGAATGGGCGTTTTTGTTTGCAGAGGGAGATTGCGGGCGCTGAAACTTAATTCTTGTGGTCCTCAGCTTTTTTATCAGTCGAGGGGGGATTATCCGAGTTGCTCATGCCGCCCTTGAGCGCGTCCTTAAATTCTCGGATGCCCTTCCCCAAGCCCTTCCCTAGATCAGGCAACTTCCCCGGCCCGAAAAGGATCAGGACAACCACCAAGATAATAAGCAGGTGCATGGGTTGAAATAAACCTTCCATAACCAAGCCTCCGGGCCCGACACGTCTCGGGCCGATCATACCAAGTCAACTTTCAGTATAGCCTAATCGGGGCGGGAATCGAATCAAATTTATTTCAGAGCGGCAAAAACCATGTTTCCAGGCTGCTTCCGCTCTTGCTGGCACAGGCTAACATAAAGAGCCGCATAGCTGGCAGTGACGTAATCTCCCCTGCTGAAGTCCAAGCGGCGCGCCGCCACGTCAATCCAGCGCTTGGGGCCTTCCAGCTCGAGAAAGTTGCCAATGGGAGTTTGATCGAACACAATCTGGCCGGCTTTGCTCTTGCCCCGAGGCGCAAAAGTGGTGCGAAATTTTTCGTAGCAAAAAACCTGGCGCAGCCCAATCGATTCGAGAATCGCCCGCAACCGTCCGCCGTCGCCAACCTCGGTTTCAATCTCGCGCCGGATTTTGTAGCGCGCGGATCCAACCGGCGGTCCCTTAAAAGTGAGAATACTGCGCTTGCCTTCGTGGCGCAGGCGAATTACAGAACTCGACCTGCGGAGGCGCAAGTCTGCAAAGTCGAAAAGAAAATTTCGTTCCAAGTGACGTGGCTCGGAAACTTCAAACCCCAGCGCCAAAATGCGGCGCTTGACGGCTCGCGCATCGGCGACTCTTAATTTGATTTCAGTTTCGTGGCGGGGCATGTGAAGGATTTAGGATTCAGGGCTTGGGATTTAGGCCGTGTAATTCACGCTCCAGGTCCAATCCAAGTGGAATGCGAAAAGGGAATTCGTTCTGTGACCTTAATCCTGAATCCTCGATCCTAAATCCTGCTCTTAAGACTCGCGCTCGACGATGAAATCCGGCAGTGAACGCAAAGCATCCTTATAAAGAGAGTCAGGGAAAGTCTCCAGGCAGCCGCGCGCCACATCCGCAAACTGCTGCGCTTTCTCGCGGGTGGCCTGCAAAGTTCCGTAGCGCTCCACCAGCTCCATGATTTCCAAGAACTGAACGGAGTGATACCCGCGCTCTTCGAGGACCAGGGAAACTTTTTTTCTCTCTTCGGCACTGCATTTTTGCTGAAGGAAAATCAACGGCCAGGTCACTTTGCCTTCGCGCAAATCGTTGCCAATCGGCTTTCCGAGCTTTTCTTCCGAAGAGGTGAAGTCCAGCATGTCATCAACCAACTGGAAGGCGAGACCCAGGTTGGTGCCATAAGTTCCAAGGCGCGTTTCCTCTTCTTCGTCCTTGCCGCTCACCAGGGCGCCCATGCGCATGCAGGCGGAAAATAAGGACGCCGTCTTGCGATACGACAATTCAAAATACGCGTCTTCGGTGACATCGGCTTTTCTCAAGTAGGTCAACTGAAGCAGCTCGCCTTCCACCATGTCCTGGGTCAGACCGATCAAAAGGTCGAGGATTTTGAAGTTCCGTTCTTCCAGGGCGATGTTGAAAGCCTGCATGTAGAGCCAATCGCCGGCCAGCACGCTCATGTGATTGCCCCAGCGCGAATTGGAAGATGGCTGGCCGCGGCGAGTGTCCGCCTCATCGATGATATCGTCATGCACCAGCGTGGCGCTGTGGATCAACTCCACCACGGCGCCCAAGCGGATGGCGGACGGTCCATGGTAGCCGCAAAGTTTGCTGGAGAGCAGAAGCAAAGCCGGCCTGAGCCGCTTGCCGCCACTCACCTGAATGTACTTCCCAATTTCGGTGATGGGCTGAACGCTGGAAACACTTTGCTGGGAAAGCTCCTCCTCCACCTTGCGAAGGTCGGGGCGCACCAGATCAAAGATTTCTCGAGTGGTTAAATTCTTGATGGATGCCAAACGCGATTCTCCACTGCTCCGGTCGGCGCCAGCAATCGGATATCAGCCCTAATCCGGTAAAGGAGAGAAAACCGGGAGCGCTTAATATTCCCATAAATCCGCATCGAAGGAAAGCAGGAAGAAAACAAGCCCGCGCCGTGTGGCCCTGCACCGTCCAAATTCTTCCGCTCACTAAGCAATGCGGAAAAACGAAGTGAAGTTTTGAATGGTCTGACGGCCCATTTCTTCCACCTGAAGATGGTGAAGACCGGCCAGGGCGCGCGTGACCTCTACCACATTCGCGGGTTCGTTGCGCTTGCCACGCAGAGGAACGGGGGCCAGATACGGACTATCCGTCTCGGTCAAGAGCCGGTCGAGCGGAATTTCCCTTGCCGCTTCGCGCAGGTTTTCGGCTTTCTTAAAGGTCACGTTGCCCGCGAGCGAGACCAGGAAGCCCCAGTCGAGAAATTTACGGGCGTCGGCCCGCTCGCCACCAAAGCAATGGAGGATTCCTGCCAAGCCCGCCGACGCCCACTGCGTCTGGATGATTTCGGTAAGGTCCCCCCACGCCTCGCGGCAATGAATAACGATGGGCAGTTTGACCTCGCGCGCCAATTCCAGTTGACGAATCAAAACAACTTTTTGCGTTTCCCTCGGCGAATGGTCGTAATGGTAATCGAGGCCAATTTCGCCAATGGCCAGAAAGTTTTTCTGGGCGGCGAATCCGCGAAGCTGATCGTAATGCCTTTCTTCAGCTTTGATTGCTTCGTGCGGATGGATGCCCGCCGTTGCGAATATTCCCTCATGCGCCTCGGCAATCTGGAGTGCGGCGCCCATTGTATCCGGCCCCCCTGCCCCGCCTATGGTCATCATGGTGCGCACGCCGGCGGACTGAGCGCGGGCAATCACCTCTTCGCGATCGCCGTCAAAATCGGAATCGTCCAAGTGGCAATGCGAATCGAGGAAGCAATTGGTTATTGGCTGGTCTTGTGTTTGAGTCATCACAATGCGGCGTGCTATGACACTTCCCTAACCGGTAGAAAATAGCTGTCGGTGAGCAAGTGAACTTATTCACCGGCCAGGTCTGGCAAACAAGTTGGGCATGATCCTCGGATTCACACTCACATTTGTAAAGGTACCGGTAGATTGCGTCTGTCCGTTTCGAGTGCTCGATTGCTTGAATGGAACAAATATGCCTTCCACCGGCTCCCAGTCGGCGTAGTCATCGACAATCGCAGCCGGCGTCGTTCCCATTTCCATCCAGGAGGCGCGGACAATGAATCCCGTCTGTGGGTCAATAAACCAGCGGGATTCGGTTCCGGCTCCGGCCACGTCAAGGACTTCGGTCCTCACGCCTCCCACCACTGCGGTCCCTCCAGCCATAAACGAAAAGGTTGGATCATCAATGTGTTGGACTACGTAGAAGGCATTGCGCCAGACGTTCTTAAGCAATTCGTTCCTCTGGAGAATGGGCATGTCCTGGGTTCCCGCCGCGGACGAAAGAAAGCCGGACGTTGGAGTGACGACCAGAGTGAATACGGCGGAAGAGGTGGTGAATCGTTGCCAAACTTGTCCGGCAAAATCAAAAACGGTCTCCAATTCGCCGGGCGTCGCGCCTTGCTGAAGATATAACACCACATTGCCCTTCAGTCGAAATGACCGGATGGTTTTTAACTTTTCCTTCCCCCCCATGGCTTTCACCACTTTGTTGAGGAGCGCGGGGACATTGCCGCCCAAGGTGTCCGATTGATTGCCCGATATCGATTCCGACCCGGATTTTTGTAACTGGGTCGTAAGGTTGGAGGTCTCGCCCCCTTTCAGATTGATGGTCCTTTCGAAATCCTTGTATCCATTAAGCGAGACCCGGATGCGGTGCTCACCCGGAGCCAGCTTGGTGATCTTCAGCCGGCCTTCAGCGCTGGTCTTGCCCACCCGTTCGTCATCCACATAAACTTCCGCGTCACCCGGTGTAATTTCAATTTGAATCCCCGGCGCCTTGGGGGCCAAATCCCGAAGGGTGGTCAAAAGCTCGTTGGTCGCGCCCGCATGCCGCAACTCATCCTCCACCGCTGGCGTGAGCTGGAAATTGATACCGTTCTCGCGCGCCAACTCACTCACTCGGGCCGAGGGGACCTCGCCTTTCAGCAAATCGATAATGTCATTTTTTGAAAGGGGCTTCGGAGCAGGCGGGCTGAACGCTCTCGCCGGCAGTTTCACCGCACAAAGGAGGAGGCACGTAACAATCACCAATGGAAATCGAGGCTTCGTTTTTAAGTGACTCATTTTCAATTTTCTCGATGGCGTGTGGCGATCCATCCATCGCGTAATTCAATGATGCAATGAATCAATGTTTCAATGACTCAATTATTTCAACTTCGCCCCCTTGGGAACATCCTCTTTAAAAGTCGCGAGAATGGGTTTGCCTTTGTCCCCCACCGAGGCCGCAAGAATCATTCCATTCGATTCCACGCCGCGTAGTTTGCGCGGCTGAAGGTTGGTGACCAGGATGACCTTCATCCCCACCAACTGCTCTGGCGGGTAATATTCAGCGATGCCGGCGCAAACTTGACGGACTTCTGTGCCGATGTCCACTTGCAGCTTCAAGAGTTTCGTGGCGCCGGGAATGGGCTCCGCCGATAGCACTTCGCCTACGCGCATCTCGACTTTGGCAAAATCTTCGATGGAGATTTTTGAGGGACCGGGAGTAGGGAGTTGGGAGTCGGGAGTCGGGACTGGTCGGGATTCGGGGCTCGAGGTTTGAGGTTCGATGGGTTTGGTCGGATCAGTACTCACGGACTTTGATGCCTCCTTGGGTGCGCCGCTTGCTTGATCGGCATGGGTGAGGTTTGCTTGCAGGGGCACTTCGTGAAGCGCCCCTACTTTTGGTTTGTCGCGATCGAAATCAGCGTCGGCAAGCTCGTGCAGCCTGGCCAGCGTTTTTTCTTTGTCGAGCCGGGGAAAGATGGGCTCGGGGTTTCCAACCTTCATGTCCTGTGCCAGCAATACATCCAAAAGAGCGCCGTTAATATTCTGCCTCTCAAGGTCTGCGTGCATCTGCTCAAGCCCCCGAAGATGCCCGCCGAGTTGGTTCCAAAGCCTTTTGGCGCTTTCCGGAAGCACCGGGTAAAGCAAAACGCTTACGACACGAAGCACCTGGGCGACTGAGGAGAGCGTTGCTAAAAGCTTCTCCCGATCAGCCGGAGAACTTGAATTCGCGAGCTCCCACGGTTTATTCTGCACGATCAGCTTGTTAGCCTCAGAGATCTGTCCCCACACGTCATCCAGCCCCGACGAAAAATCGAATTGATCAAAGTCTTCGCGAACTCTGGTAATCATTTGGCGCGGGCTCAGATATTGCGACGGGTCAATCGGGGCCGGCAGCTTTCCGCCACAAAATTGATGCAGCATCGCCACCGTTCGACTCGCAAGGTTGCCAAGTCCGTTGGCCAAATCGGAGTTGTACCGCTGGATCAGTGCGTCGTAGGAAAAGCTGGTGTCCTGCCCAAATGTAGTCTCGCGTAGTAGGTAATATCGCAGCGCGTCATTACCCGGCGCGCCGAAGGAATCGAGCGCTTGGACGATGGGCTCGGGATAGACCACGTTGCCTTTCGATTTCGACATTTTATCTTCTTCGTAATAAATCCAGCCGTGGGCGAAGACCGTGGTGGGCAGCATTTCCGGCTGATCGGGATAAGCGGCCATAATGAACGCCGGCCAATAGACGGCGTGGAAGCGCAAGATATCCTTGCCGATCATGTGGACGATCTCCGCTTCATCCGGCTTATTCCGCCAATATTTCTGGAACTCCGTTTTGCGCGCCGGGTCGTCGCTCCCAAAACCGATTCCAGTCATGTAGCTGGTAAGCGCGTCGCACCAAACGTAGAAAACTTGATTGGGATCGCCCGGCCAGGGAATGCCCCATTTCAAGCGCTTGCGGCTGATGGAAATATCACGCAGGCCGCTCTTCACGAAACTCTTGACCTCGTTCATCCGGTAATCTGGCTTCACGAACTCAGGATGCTTTTCGTACAGGTCAACCAATTGTTTTTCAAAGGCCGAAAGCTTAAAGAAATAGTTGTCTTCGCTGATCAGCTCCGCTGGACGGCCGCAAATGTCGCAATTCACCGGGTCCGTGTTGTCGGAAACGTAGCGTTCGTCCGAAATACAGTATCGGCCTTCGTACCTCCTCTTATCGATGTAGCCGTTCTTGCCTGCCTGCTCAAATATCCACTGAACAGATTTAATGTGGTCAGGATTTTGAGACGTATGAACGAACCTGTAGTCGCTGATATTTAGAAAGCGCCAAAGCGTCCGGAATAGCTCTCGCTTGGAGGCGACAAAATCGGCGGGAGACATGCCCGCCGCTTCCGCCGCACGCTGCAGTTTCTCTCCGTGCTCGTCCGTGCCCGTAAGGAAAGCCACATCGTACCCGCACATGCGCTTGTAGCGCGCGATCACGTCGCACACGATGGTGGTGTAAGCCGAGCCTACGTGGGGCCGGGCGTTGGGATAATAAATGGGAGTGGTTAAGTAAAACGTCTTGTCGGCCATAGGAAGAAGTATGAATTATGAATGATGAATTATGAATTCAAGGGAACGGGTTCTCGTTCCTGCAGCTCGCGTTTTTCTCGACACTCAGTATGCATAATTCAGCACTCATAATTTAGAATATGCGACTTGCGCGGCCAAGATGACGTCTTTCAATGGAACCGACTTCTCATGGGCAAGCTTCTGGCAGTCCTCATATTCAGGGGCGACGTTTATCACTTTCCCTTCTCGCTTGGCCACCTTCACTCGGACCTTCCCGTAAGTCGTCTCGACCTCTACAATTTCCCGGTCCAGAACTTTGCGACGCGCTTCGTAAATTCGCAGGCCGATGGTGGTGGTCTGTTCAAACAGTAGCTGCACCAGGGCATCGGTTTTCGAAGTCTCGCACATGACGCTCACTTCAAGTCCGGGGCGGTTTTTCTTCATTTGCACCGGGCTGCACGTAACGTCCAGGGCACCGGCGGCCAGCGCCTGCTCCACAAAATATCCGTAAAGCTGTGGACTCATATCATCCAGGTTGGCCTGGATCATGGAAACCAGTTCGTCGCCCGTAGAGCCGGCCTCGGCTTTAAAGACTTCCTCTCGCTGCCCCACAAAGAGCCTCGCCAAATTCGGGCGTCTGGGGAGATTCATTTTCCCCGCCCCATAACCGATCCGGTCCACCTTCATCGCCGGCATGGGGCCAAAGCTTGCCGCCAGGGTGGAAACGATGGCCGCGCCCGTGGGCGTCACCAGTTCACCATCATTGCCGGAAGAATAGACGGGAAGACCTTTCAACAATTCCGCCGTGGCCGGCGCGGGCACGGGAAGCGTGCCGTGCGCCGCCTCAATCACTCCGCCGCCCACGTTCAATGAGGAGCACACCAGTTCGGAAATCTCCATCAATTCAAGGCCCACGCAGGCGCTCACAATATCGATGATGGCGTCGAGAGCTCCCACTTCATGGAAATGGACTTCACCCGGCGGCATATTGTGGAGCTTGCCTTCGGCCTCGGCGAGCCGGCCAAAAACTTTTATCGCTTTGGCTTTGGCCGAATCGGCCAGCGTGCTTTCGTTGATCAGTTTTTCGATTTCAGCCAGGTGTCGAGCCGGGTGTTTTCCCGGGTCGCGAATCTCAATGTAAGTCCCCGCCAATCCGCCGCGCATTACGCGGGTGCGCTTGAATTCGTAAAATCCGAGGGAAAGTTTCTTCAGCTCTTCCAGCAGCCGCTTGGGCTCCAGACCCGCGTCCAGCATGGCGGCCATGAACATGTCCCCGCTGATTCCGGATGAGCAATCGAGATACGCCAGTTTCATGCAAGCCTCTTCAATGAATTCCAGTCAGGACCACGTCCATTGGCCGAGAAAACGATAGTATGCTTTGAGGCAAAATGTTGTCAATGAAATGGTGCCGCGGGTTGTGGTGTTATTTGGAATTGGATCTCCTTCGAGGCCCGCCCCGGCGGGTCCTTCCCGCGAAACGGGAATCCAGTTCTTCCCTGTGGCATTTCAAATTGCTTACAGAATGGATTCCCGCTTTCGCGGGAATGACTGCGCGGGGGAACACCTGCGACTGGCAAAGGACACCACTACAGTGCAGGGCGGCAAGTCAATTTGCCGATGATCGCTTGAATTGACGGGAATCAAGCATAGATGTGGTAATCAATATTCAGAGTTTTGGATACCTGCACCAATTCATCCACCCAGTCTCCATAGCATCCGTGAACGTGGTTGGAATCGTACGAGCCCAGGAACTCATCGGCGCTAACTTTGAAGCGGGCAAAAGCATGAGGCCATTCTTTGGTGGTGGCCTCGGCCTTGGCCCAGTTTTTCTTCTCGTCAAACTGGACAAACTCCGCCGGAACAATCGCCATCCAATATTTTCCGTTGCGGCGCGTGAGTCTGGCCAGCGTCACTTCGCCAGGCTGGGCAAAGTGCATTACCGAAGCACCTCCGGCGGGAAAATAAAAAATCTCCGGCCAGAAATGGACGCGGCTCAGATTCTCTTCCGGCTTTCGCGATCGTCCTGCGAAGAACGTGGCGTGGGCGCCGGAATTGCAGAGGTCAAAGAAATTGTCTTCCGCGTCATAGTGCCGCACGTCGGCGAAAAGCACCGGTTCCCCGGTGACATGCTTGAAGAGTTCCATGGTAAGGGCGCCATCCATATCGGCTTCGGTGGCGCACACCACAGGATCTTTGGGGCCGTCCCAGTCGTAGGGGTCGTTTGAAAACGCATCGATAATATCTTCGGTGGTGAAGTTGTCCGTCATTTCGGGCTGAGCCTTGATCCCAAAAAAGTCGATGGCCTTCTCGCGGTTGATCTCCTGGCAGGCGTAATAACTCCGTATTTGCAGTTTCAAAAGTTCCGGCGTCAACTTGTTGCCGTCATAGTGGATATTCTGGCCCACCATTTTTTCGAGCCACGCGAAAGCATTTTCCACTTTGTCTTTTTCCACCAGACCGGAGCGCCGGATGATTTCGTATTGATCAATGTGCTCCACGTCGATGCCAAAATCGCGCTTCCACTGGTCGGCGTTGGCCACGGCGGTGTACATTCCCATCGGCCGGCCGCCGTAAAGTCCGAATGTCTCGCCCTTCAGACGGCTGACGGCCACGGCGGCGCGGAGAAATTTCTGCACTCGCGCGAGAACGCGGTCATCGGCAATATCACCCTGGGCGCGTCCGTGCGGCCGGCCCACCTGGTCCATTCCACCCGCCGCCGCGAGCATGCCGACCATTCCCGGATAACTCGGATTGATATTGGAAAACATCAGGTAGGGACCGGGAGCGAACTCGGTGGCGATCATCGTAAGGTGGGGAAAACACCAGACGGCGTAATTCAGGACGGTGGCCTCCACACCCGCCTCCAGCAGCCGCCGCCCTTCGCGCTTGGCCACTTCCGGGTGCCAGACGATTTCCTGGCCTGCCACCACTTCGTATTCACCCGTGGCGTCCAAGCGGGCGCGAAACTTATTTTGAAATTCGAGGTTCATCTCCCTCAACATTTCGTGGGCGAATTTTCGACCGTCGGAAAAGGTGAGCAGCCCGATTTTTCGTTTGCGCATGAGGACCTCCGAGCCATGACGTACAAAAGCTTTCCAATGCGGGAGATTATATTTTGTTGTAAGGGGAATATACCACGAGCGCACGCCGAGAAATCTCAATAGGCCGGAGCAAGCGTTTTGCAGTTTACGAGAATCGCAGGCTAGGTTATCTTAGAAGACTCCACGGTCCGGTGATTCATTTGCGGGCCGGTAGTTCAATGGTAGAGGTCGCCCCGGCGACCCCTTTTAGGCCGTACATAACATTGTGGGCCGGTAGCTCAATGGTAGAGCACTGCCCTTTTAAGGCAGGGGTTCTGGGTTCGAATCCCAGCCGGCTCACTTGAAATTTTTTGTCTCCTCTGTCTCGATTTGATTTCCCACGCCATCCCGCTGCCGCCCTACTCAGGCTGATAAATAATCTTTGTCTGCGAAGCGTAGAGTTTGTAATCCGAATAACGATGTAAGTTGCGGAGCCTTCCGTCCGTCCGATCGGTGACCACCACAACCTCTTGCGGAAGCCAATACGGCGTAGAAATTCCTTCGAAATGAACCTGCTCGAAAGTGATGACCGTGGTTTGTTGAAGGAGCGGCTTGGGAGATGGATCGGGCAGCAATTGAGTCGACATGCGGATGATTTGGAAATTGGTGGAATCAATCCATACCAACCCCTGGAGAAAAAGAGTGTGCGCTCCCAAATCGTCCACAATTTTTTCCTTAAAATCAGACAGGGTGGGCACTTGGGCGAAGGCCACGACGAAGAAGTTTCGGCCTTCGATATCCTGCCTGCCGAGGAGAGCGAATCGGCTCCCTGCTTGCAAATCAGGGTAAAGAAGGGCGGGCATGGAGGCAAAACCTTTGGTCAGCGTCCCTCCTCTAAGAACCTTTTGTTCGGCAGGCCGCCCCTTCTTATCCATTCGATATTCATTCAAGTCAAAATCGATTTTCCGCGCCGAGCGGACCAATAAGTATCGAAATTTCTGCTTATGGGATTCGTCCACCTTTCCATCGGGCTGGAGCCGCTCCTGAACCACTTCTTCCTGCGCGCTGATGTTGACGAAGTTATGAAAATACACGTTCACATTATCCCCGGCTTTCTTGAGGATCATGGGAAGTTCACTCTGGTCCGCGGCCGGCTCGAAGCCTTCCAACTGCGGGAAATCCTGAATGATCTCCTGCGGCGATTTTTCGATGATGGTCGGTGGGACGACGGCTTTCAAGACAGGACCGGACTGCTGGGGCGAGTATGTTGCTGTCAAAGGTAAGGCGATCCCGGCATGTGGAGGTGCCGGAATTTGTGATAAAGAAATTGCAAAGAGACACGGGTGAATGCAAAACCTTCTACCGATCACTCCGAGCTCCTTGCAGAAGTGTCTCTGTTCGGTTGAGAAAAAAGGATCCTGCCTCTCCGTCCTCATCAACTCTATGATGCAACTTTTTAAGACGGTCAGACGAAATTCGACATTTTGCGCATGGCGGCCAAGTTTTCCTCCACCGGCGCCAGGGGGCCATACTCCAGGGCGGCCGAACCTTTGTACCTGTCGCCCAGTTCGTAGATGGCCTTGAACACGTTGCGATAGTTAATTTCGCCTGTGCCCGGCTCGTGGCGCCCAGGGACGTCGCCAATGTGGAAGTGCCCGATGCGGTCAATATTATTGCGAATATTTTCGATCAAATTCCCTTCCATAATTTGAACGTGATAAATGTCGAAAAGCAGTTTGACGTTGGGACTGCCCACGCGGTCGATCATTTCCGCCCCGTCGCGAACCCGATAGAGGAAGTAGCCGGCGTGGTCCACGTAGGTATTCAGGATCTCGACGACCGCAGTGATTCCATTTTTCTCAAGCCCGGGGGCGATGGCTCGCAAAGCTTCCACGGCATTGGTCATCTGTTCGGAGCGCGGCATGCCGCCCAGCTCGTTCCCGGTGAGCGTTACCAGTTGCGGGCATTCCATTTTTTTCGCAGCCTCGATGGCCATATTCATCTGGCGAAGAAACTCGCCCCGCTCGCGCGGATTCACCAGGCCGCATCCGGGCGCTGTCACACCTTTATTGCCCACCAGGCATTCGCACCGGAGGGGATACTTATCTTTCAGGCTCACGAAGGTTTCGAGCACCTTCGCGTCGCGCCAGTCGAACATTTCGTAGCCGTCGTATCCCAGTCGCGCCAGCAAAGCCAGGGCATCCGGCACGGGCATCTTGCTTACCAGCCACCAGGTGGTGGAAAGGCGTATCCCTCGCTCCCCGGCAAGGTTTGCGCGCGCTTGAAGAGGCAAGCTGCTGAGTGCTAGTGAGCCCGTGGCCGCCCCCAGAAATGACCGTCGATCGAGTAGTGATTTTCTCAACCCTTGCCTCCCTTCCTTGAACTCAAGATGAACTGGATTTCACCTTACCTCATCGCAATGCAGAGGCGCAAGTTTACGCCCAGCCAGTTAGTGGTGTCATTTGGAATTGGATTCATTTCACGCACCGGTCATTCCCGTGCAAGAGGGAATCCAGTGTTTCGTCCGCGCATTTCTAATGATATAAGAGGTTGGATTCGCTAAGTTCACGCTGCAAGTGCAACACCTTGTATAAGAGGTGTTGCTATGGACAAACGATATGCCCAACTGAGTGTAGAGGAAAGGGTCGGGAATGACCGGCGCGCGGGAGCACCGGTGTCGGGCAAAAGACACCACTACCCCTGCCCTACAGAGGCAAGTCACTCAACCATCTTCTAAATTAGCAGTTGACAGTTGGCAGGGGTTTGAAGAAATCTAATCGGTGTTGAATATCCCATGAGGTCCGCGCGCAGTCGGGAGCGGATCCGCAAGTTAATCGACCTTTGAGCCAACGGAAACTATGCCCCCCAAAAGAAAAACATCCGGGTTGCACAATCATTCGCCGGAATTGTCCTATCACAACTTTAAGTTTCTGGAGAGCAATGATGCCCGGTCGTTGCGCATCCTCGCCGAGTATCTCGAGCCGCAGGGCCGCCTGCGACGAGAGGGCGTGAAGAACACCGTGGTCTTCTTCGGGTCGGCCCGCATTCTGCCCCGGGACGTCGCGGTGCGGAAACTGAGCGACCTTACACGCAAGTCCCGAAACGGCACGTCCCGGCCGACGCCGGCGGAGATCAGCGCCGCACGGCGCGCCGTCCACATGTCGCGTTACTACGAAGAAGCGCGGGAAGTGGCCCGTCTGTTAACGGCGTGGTCCATCTCACTCAAGCACGGCCCGAATTTTCTATTGGTGTGTTCGGGAGGCGGTCCCGGCATCATGGAGGCGGCAAACCGTGGTGCGGCTGAAGCGGGAGGAAAATCTGTGGGCTTGAACATCACTCTGCCCATGGAACAAATGCCGAACCCTTACATCACTCCGGAACTGAGCCTGCAATTCAAATACTTTTTCATGCGCAAGCTCTGGTTCGCCCAGCCCGCCCAGGCGCTAATCGTGTTTCCCGGCGGCTTTGGCACCATGGACGAAATGTGGGAATTCCTCACCTTGCTGCAAACCAATAAAATGCGGAACCGCGCCTCCATCATCCTCTACGGAGAAAAATACTGGAAGCGTGTGATCAATTTTGAGGTGATGATTCAAAGCGGCACCGTCGCCCGCGCGGACATGAAATTGATTAGCTACGCTAACACCCCGGCGCAGGCCATCAAAATCTTGAAAGCCGATCTGAGCCAAAACCTTGCACTTCGCCCCGCCATTCAGCAGCCATTCATGTAGCCAGCCGCTTATCGTCGCGATCAAACTTGGCGGGCGAACCTGGCCGATTACATGAATGGGTAACTCAGGTGCCTGCCCGTTTGTGGGACGGAATTTCTCAATACCGAACACAACATGCATTAAACGAGCCCAGTGGACCTCGAATAACGGCATATATATCAATCACCTAAGGGCAGGCGCGAGGTAGGAACAAAAATTGCCGGATAATTGATCGTTGAATTGTTTTTTCAGACAAACCTCAGTCGGCATCGGTAACGCGCCATTCGGATGGCTTAGAGCGGCCAGCCGTTTCACGATTCGGAGGACATTCGCGTGGGAAACCTGCTAAAGGATTTGAAATACGGCTTTCGCATGATGGCCAAGAGCCCGGGCTTCACCGCGGTTGTCGTCCTCTGCCTAGCATTGGGGATTGGCGCCAATACGGCCATATTCACGATCATCAATGCCTTGATGCTTAAGTCACTGCCCGTGGAAAAGCCCGAGGAGCTCGTCTTGTTCGGCCAGGGTCGCTCGGCTGGGACCAGCATCATTGACGGCATGCCGCACGCCGGCGAGTGGGAGCTTATCTCCGTTCCTTTATTCAAGGAATACCGCGACGACCACCTATTTTTTACCGGCGTATGCGCTTTTCAAAGCACGGTCAGCCGGCTGAACTTGAATATAAGCGGCTCGGGGGGCGGCGCGGCACCCGAGGCAGCCTTCGGCAAAGTAGTTTCGGGGAATTATTTTTCAGTGCTCGGCGTGAATGCCGCCATGGGCCGGACGCTTACGCCGGAGGATGATACGGCAGAAGGGGCGCACCCGGTAGCGGTGATCAGCTACGGCTTCTGGCAGCGCAGGTTTTCGCTTGACGCATCCGTAATTGGTAGATCGATGGACATCAATGGCATACCCTTTACCATTGTGGGCGTGGCGGCGCGTGGGTTCTTCGGAGAATCACTGCAAAGCGATCCGGCCGACATCTGGATGCCACTCTCCATGGAACCCCAGGCCCTGCTCGAGCCTTCGCGCCTGGAAAAACGAAACGTTTTCTGGCTGGATGTCATGGGGCGTCTGAAGCCCGGCGTTTCCCGGCTACAAGCTCAAACTGCGGTGACCGAGCATTTTCGCCAATATCTGGTTGATATGGTCGGTTCGAAAATCTCGCCTGAAGACCGCCGCGAACTTGCCGGGGTTCGCATCGACTTGACCCCGGGTGGCGGCGGAGTGTCCGGGCTGCGCCGGAGCTATTCCGAACCACTCAAGATTTTGATGGCCCTGGTCGGACTGGTATTGTTGATCGCCTGCGCCAATGTTGCCAATCTCCAGTTGGCGAGAGCGTCAGCAAGACAAAGGGAAATCTCCTTGCGATGCGCGCTGGGCGCAAGCCGCTCGCGAATGGTCCGGCAATTGCTTACCGAGAGCCTCATGCTGGCCATCCTGGGCGGCGCGGCCGGAACGGTTCTGGCAACCTGGGGAACCAGTCTGCTTGTGCACCTGGTTTCGCGGGGGAATTACATTCCGTTGAGCGTCAGCCCGGATTCCCGCATCATGGGATTTACGTTGCTGATTTCAATTTTCACCGGAGTCCTGTTTGGCCTCGCCCCCGCCATTCGCGCGGCGCGAATCGACCTGACGGCTTCGTTGAAAGAGGGTGCTCGAAACCTGGCGGGGCACGGCTCGCGATTCAATCTGACCAAGGCGCTCGTGGCGTTGCAAGTGGCCATCTGCCTTTTAATGCTGGTGGGTGGCGGACTTTTTGTCCGCACTTTTCAAAAACTGGAGAACCAGGATCTGGGGTTTAACCGTGAAAACGTTCTGTTGGTCAGCATGAACCCGCGCATGGCAGGGTATAAGCCCGAGCAACTTCCCGGTTTGTATCGCCAGTTGCTGGAACGCGTGGGCGCCGTTCCCGGAGTGAAATCCACCAGCATCGCTCTCTATGGCTTGGTCAGTGGAAGCATGCGGGACAGCTCCATCTCGGTTCAAGGCTACACCCCCAAGCCGCGGGAAGAGACTGACGCTCAGATTATTGTGGTCGGCCCGGGTTACGTCGAGACAGTTGGAATGACGTTGGTAGCCGGGCGCGGCATCGGGCCTCAGGACTCCGAGACCTCCTCCAAAGTGGCAGTGGTTAATGAAGAGCTGGCCCACCACTATTTTGGCAATCAGAACCCGGTTGGAAAACGGTTCGGATTCGATGACGCCAAGCACGCTGCGGATATTGAGATTGTCGGAGTGGTTAAAGACGCGAAATATACAGAAATGCGGGAGCCTTCGCCACCGGTGATTCTCATTCCCGTATTTCAGAATCCCGATTTTATGAACGACTTGGAAATTCGAACCGCGGCCAATCCCACCGCAGTGGCCGCGGACGTCCGCAGGATTCTCAATGACATTAACAGCAGGCTATTGGGGAGAAAGGTGGTCACCCTGAGCCAACAGGTTGACGATGCATTGAGCCAGGAGCGCCTGATCGCTCAACTTTCCAGCGCATTCGGAGGGCTCGCGCTTCTGCTTGCATGCGTCGGTCTTTACGGTGTGATGGCCTATGCCATCTCCCGGCGAACCAATGAAATTGGAATTCGCATGGCCCTGGGAGCGGAATCGCATCAGGTGCTTTGGATGGTATTGAAGGAATCGCTCCTTTTGGTGATGATCGGCCTCTTCATTGGGGTTCCCGCCGTGCTGGCTTCCACTCGTTTGATTTCCGCCCAGCTCTATGGAGTGACCCCGAACGATCCCTTGACCATTGCGCTGGCAGCGGTGCTGCTCTTGGCTGTGGCGGCATTGGCCGGCTTCATCCCAGCCCGGAACGCATCACATGTGGACCCGATGGTGGCGCTAAGGTATGAATGAAGGTTAAAGAATGAAGGGTGAATTATAAATTATGAAATATGAAGTATGAAATCCGGAGCTTGGGTTTCAGACTCGAGGACAGAAATAGGTCCGCCCGATTCAATGAGGCTCCTGCACAGCGGTTTCAATCATAATTCACAATTCATAATTTCCTCCCTAACCCTTTCCCAATTCATGCGTCTATTAGTCTGACAGGGAGGAACCTCCAAATGGATAAACGATTGTTTTGGTGCCTGGCGGCATGCGCAACGGCGGCCGTCATGGTATTTAGCACGGATAAAGTTCAGGCAAGGCATTACAACACCGGACTCTCCACGCACAATCACGGCATGGTGACTTCCTGTGATGACCTCAACTTCGAGTTTGACGATCACGACGCCGCGCACGCTGAGCAGCACTTCACCATTCCGAAGTCGGCATCCGTCCTGGAAGTGGACGCGGCACGGAATGGCGGGGTTCAAGTAGCGGGTTGGACAGGGAATGATTACGCCATCTCCGCCTGCAAGGCCGCAGCCAGCGACAGCCTCCTGCGCGAGATCTCCGTGTCAGCCAGCGGCAATCATGTGACTGCCAACGGCCCCACCGACGGCGATTGGACCGTTTATCTTATCGTTAAAGCTCCCCAAGGATCCAATCTTAGTCTAAAAGCTCATAACGGACCTATTGGCTTGCGGGACGTCTCAGGCAAAGTCGTGGCACGCAGCGAGAATGGTCCCATCGCGGTTGTAAACTGCTCCGGGGAAATTGACGCTCAAACCGTCAATGGACCCATCAGCATGTCCGGGGACGGCGGAAACCTGAAACTCGAAACCCAAAACGGGCCCATACACGTCGCGCTGGCGGGTGACCGATGGAACGCCGGTGGTGTAACCGCGCACACGGAAAACGGTCCTCTGTCTCTAGAAGTGCCCGCGAACTTCGAGTCCGGAGTGCGGGTGGAAATGTCCGGCCGGTCCCCTGTTCGTTGCCGTGCCTCGCAATGCAGCAAGTCCAATCGTACCTGGGATGATGACAGTCGCTACATCGAATTCGGCGGCGCAAACCCGACAATTAAAATGTCCACCGTGAACGGACCCGTTTCCGTGGACTCGGGCCGGGGAGAGCTTTAGAAGAATTGGGTGATTGGGCGATTGAGTGATTGGGCGATTGCCTCGGAAAATGGAAATTGGAAAATGGAAAATGGTAAATATTTGGCGAAGGCCAGTTTCCAATTTCCAGCTTCCATTTCCTACTTTTCTGAACGGTAATCAGCTATGAGTTTCAGGGATTTGACACCGGGATGAATATTGTCCTTCGAACTTCCATCCCGCCCTTGAACGGGCATTCCGCCCTAAATGCCGTAATTCACGAAATCGACAGCCAATTGTTAGCTTTGCCTTTTAAAGGTATCTTTAATTCATAATTTATAATTTGCATTTGCTTTTCTAACCTCCCTGCTGCGCAGAGAAAGTCCTTCTCCGGCTGTTATTGATAAGCCGCCACTCCGTCTGAAAACCTCTCTTTCTTTTTTTTTGCACGCAATGGCTTGCCAACTGACATATTATACTTTCGACGAATGAGGGCGGGCTTGATGCAAGAAAGCCTTCACATCCTTTTCCGGTTTCATGACCGCAACTCAATGTGACCCGTGTTTCCACCCCTGGGGCGGGAAGACGAACGATGAAACAATTTGACCTGATAGTAATTGGCTCCGGACCGGCGGGCGAAAAGGGCGCGGCCCAGGCGGCCTACTTTGGCAAGCGAGTGGGCATGGTTGAACGCGGCCGTTGGGTGGGCGGCATTTTCGTGAACACGGGAACCATTCCCAGCAAGTGTCTTCGCGAAGCAGCCCTTTATTATTCCGGACTGTTGCAACGCGGCCTCTACGGCATCGACTACTCGTTGCAAAAGGGCCTGACGGTGCGCGACTTTATGCACCGCAAAGACGAAGTGGTAAGCCTGGAGCGCGCGAAAGTCCATACTAATCTATTGGCTCATCACGTCGATCTGATGCAGGGTTCCGCCTCATTCGAAGACGCTCACACTGTCCAGGTTCAGTTGACCGGCGGCGGCACGGAAACCCTGACGGCGGACTACATTCTGCTCTCGACAGGCTCCCAACCCTTCCATCCGCCGGACATTCCCTTTGACGACCATTTTATTTTCGACTCGGACACTATTCTGGCCATGGATCGGATTCCCGCCAGCATGGTGGTGGTGGGCGGCGGGGTGATTGGTTGCGAATACGCCTCCATGTTTGCGGCGCTGGGAGTGAAAGTGATCCTGGTAGCCGGCGGAGACAGGTTGCTGCCCTTCCTGGACATCGAGATTTCATCCCGCCTCAAGGACCGCCTGGAATTCCTCGGCCTCCAGTTGATTTTCAACGACCGTCCCGCATCGGTTAAGACGAATGGCAGGGGTGTTTGCGTGACCATGAAATCCGGAATGATTCTGGAGACGGAGACCGCTCTCCTCTCCACCGGCCGCGCCCCAACGGTGGACGGCCTGGGCCTGGAAAAGGCCGGGATCAATTTAACCGAGCGCCACACCGTGGCCGTAAATGATCACTATCAAACTTGCGTCCCCCATATTTACGCCGCCGGAGACGTGATCGGCTTCCCTGCCCTCGGCTCGACCTCCATGGAGCAGGGGCGCGTGGCCGTGTGTCACGCCTTCGACCTGAAGTACAAACAGCGCCTGCCGGAAGCATTGCCCCTCGGCATCTACACCATTCCGGAAATATCGGCCGTGGGGGAAACAGAGGAGACCTGCAAGGCCAAGAGCATCGCTTATGAGGTAGGCCGGGCGCGCTATGAAAACAACGCCCGCGGACAAATGGTGGGCGAGACGCATGGGCTGTTGAAACTTATCTTTCGCCGCGACAACCTCCGCCTGCTTGGCGTCCACATGATCGGCGAAAATGCCACCGACCTCGTTCACATCGGCATGATGGTGATCGAACTCGAGGGCGGCATCCCCGACCTGATCGATTCGGTGTTCAACGCCCCCACGCTTTCGGAGATGTATAAGGCCGCCGCTTACGACGGCCTCGGCAATCTGGCGGGATTTAAGTTGAAGGAAGGCTAGGCGAACTGGATCATTTCTTCAGCGGCTTGATGGCAACTTCCTTGAAGAACACAATGTCGTTGTCGCTGTGGTTTTGCAGCCCAATGTAGCCAAAATTCGGACGTAGTCCGCGCTGGGGTTCAAAATTGAATTTCCGTTCCGGGACAGGATCGCCCTCTTTGAAATCCACCACCTTCACGCCATTCAGGTTCACGATGGTGCGCGGACCGTCCAGCGTGATCTCCATGGTGTTCCATTCGGGCCCCGGCTTCCATGCCTGCGCCATCGGCTTGGTGAGCGAGTACAACATGCCCGTGGAGTGATACTCGTCTTCTCCCCCTTTTTCGGGATGGTTGTCGATCTGGACCTCGTAGCCGTAGTGCACAGGCATCCACTCCTCGCGCGGCTCGACCGGAATGCGGATGAACACGCCGGAGTTGTCATTCTCATCGCGCATCCGGAAAACAACCCGAATGACGCAATCGCCGACTTTTCCGCCCGTCCAGTAAAGCAGGCCCATACCGCCATGGGTATGAATCAGCCCATCATCCTCCACCGTCATATGACCGGGCCCCACGTGCTTCCAGCCGTTCAAGTCCTTGCCGTCGTAAAGCTGGGTCCAGTGGCTTGGGTCTCCAGTGCACACGTTTTCACCAGCATCGTTGGCAGCAGCCAGCGAGGCCGCTGACAACCCAAGAGCCAGGGAAAAAGTGCAGACGATCAGAGGTTTAAACATTGATGATCTCCATCGGTTGAGAGTTTAAATAAATTTTGAAACGTTGGAGCATAATCCGGAGGGCCGCTTGATACTATCCCGCCATTCGACCGACCGATAACATACACCCTTCAATCCCCTAATTCAATCGCCTGTTTAAAAACGAGAGCGGGGGGCAAAATTTATCTACAGCCGAACCGGATGAAAAAAGAAGACGCACCGTCTTTAATTGAGCCGCGCGGGTAAATACTCTTTGGCGACGGCCCCAGCGTTGAAAGACATTTTTTCGCGCATTGAAGTGCAAAATTATTCGCCGTTGCCAAGTGGTTCACGGGCCGGCAAAAAGTTTGATTGTGTCAATCCTTGCAGACTCCTTCCAGATCCGGCTCCAATTGGTGCAACCGGCACACGCTTTGGTGGATATCAAGACACTTCAATCCATAAAATCTTCTTGATGGAATATGAGTAAATCCAATAGAATGCGCGAATATTGGCCGGCCAGAGGATAATCGCCCTTTGGCCACCAACATGCCTAACATCACATCGGAGTTTAAATTCTAATGGAGGCTTGGATCGATATGAAGAAATTCCTTACCATGCTTTTCGCTGTTGCGGTTGCCTGCTCGCTCTCGTTGCCCGTGTTCGCACAGGCTACGGGAGGTTCCACCGATAAGAAGGAAGACGCGACAAGTGGCAAGAAAGCTACCAAGACAAGCAAGGCCCACAAGGGTGGAAAGAAAAGCAAGAAGGGCTCTGGAGACACCACTACCCCAGCCCCCAAATAACCCAGGGGAAATCAGTTGAAATTCAAAAAAGGCGATGCTGGACCGCCCCGCAAAAACGGGGCAGTCCAGCGCGCTGATTTCTATTTTGTCCTGTCCCATTTTTTACTTGATTGAAAGACCTTGAGACTGCCTCCCAATTCAGCGGTTCCCCCTCCCTTTCCGGCAGAAATTCGATACACCGAACATCGGTAAGCTATTTGATGTCGCTTCAAAACCACCTGCGATTCATTTCAGTTTGAGGATCTTGTAGATACTGCTGTAGTCGTCGGTCCAGGCGTGGAAACCATGGGGCGCGGTGGCGGGCTCCATGTCGGCATCGTCGAAACTACTTTTCTGGAACCAAGCGGGATCAGAGGATATCAGAATCCAGTCGGACCAAAAAAGGAAGCTTTCCTCGGGAGGATCGTCATCGATCATCATCGCCTTCTTGCCCAAAGCCTCCGCGCCGCGAGCGCAGACAGGTTCCAGGTCCAGGTAGTGGTTCGAGACGTGCACCGCCAATATTCCATTTGGCTTTAGATGGCGGAAATAGAGGGCCATGGCCTCGCGGGTGAGCAGGTGAACTGGAATGGCGTCACCCGAAAACGCGTCCACGGCCAGCAGATCGAACTGCTGGCTCTCTTGGTGCTCCAAAGTCAGGCGCGCGTCACCCATCAGGATCTGCTTGTCGGCAGGTGAGTGGTCATAGAAAGAAAAATCGGATCGCGCGATCTTTACGACCAGCGGATTGATTTCATAAAGGCGGTAGACATCACCCGTCCGGCCATAGGCAAGTAGCACGCCCGCTCCCAGGCCGATAACTCCGACACGGACAGGACCTTTTTCCTCCATCGCGCGGATCGCCCGCCCGACGCCAGAGGTTGGGCCGTAGTACGTCGTTGGCTGATAACGCAGTTTCGGGTCCAACATTTGGGAGCCGAATATGATCTTCCCGTGGACGAGTTCACGGGCGGGGGGATTGTCCTCGGGGTCTATCTCCACCGAAAGAACGCCGTAGAAATTGCGCTCGACAAGGGAGGCGTGCCGCCATGCGCGCCGTTCGTGCCAGGCCATATACCAGCCGAAGTAACATGCACTGGCCAACAGAATTACTCGCAGCGGCCAAGCGCCCAATTTGGGAATGGCCAGGTTCCATAGAATGATGATGCCGAGCAGAGCACAAGCCAGCAGGCCCAATGGCAATTCCCAATAGGATCGGAAAATGCGCGGGGCAATCAGCGCCACGAAAATCCCACCCAAGGCGCCGCCCAGAGAGATCACCAGATAAAACAGTGTCAGGTGCTCCGCACCCGGCTTGCGTCGCGCCAATTCTCCGTGGCACATCATGCAGCAGATAAAGAGGCCGATCACGAAGATCGAAATGAGCATTCTGAGGCGCACGCTCTCAGGACTCTCGCTCAAAAAGTAAGCGATGGCGCCCAGCGCCGGAACCAGGCAGGGCAGAAAGATCCAACGCCGGTAAAAGCGCTCGCTCTCAAAGGCCAAAATAAACGTCATCAGGTAAACGGCCAGTGGCACGACCCATAGCAACGGAATGGGCGCGAGGCTTTGACTCAAATGGTTGGTGATGGCGAGCAGCAGCGTGGAGGCGCAGGCGGCAAGGGATGCCCAAAGCGGCAGTTGAGAAAATCCAGGGCGCTCGACTGGCGAGGATCCGGAGGGTTCAGCCGAGGGCTGCCGTCCACTCCCAATACCGTGTCGGCTCACCCAGGCCGCCGCGGCGCACAACAGGGCGAATGCCAAATACATGCCTGACCAGACGAAAACCTGATGTCGCGAGGTCCATCGGGGCTCGACCAGGACGGGGAAACTCACCAGGGCAAGCAACGAGCCCAGGTTGGAAAGCGCGAACAAACGATACGGGATCCTACTTCCCGTGCGCCGCACAAACCAGGCCTGTAACAAAGGGGTCGTCGCTGAAAGAAGGAAATAGGGCAACCCAACAGTCACTAGAAGCACCCCGAGAATCCGCATCGTGGGGTCTCCCGCATCGGTTGGCTTCCAGGCCGGAGGCGGCAGAATGGGCAACAACAGGCAACTGGCCGCCAAAAGCGAAACGTGAAGGGCCATTTGCGTCCGCGCCTTGACCCACCTGATTAAGGCGTGCGCATAGATATAGCCCGCCAGCAGCAGGAGCTGGAAGAACAGCAAGGCGGCGCTCCACACTCCGGCCGAGCCGCCAAACCATGGCAGGATGATCTTGACGATCAACGGTTGCACTTGAAACAAAAGGAATGCGCTCAGGAAAATTGTGATTGCGTAAAGGGCCATGGTCCCTAACCGCGCCACCCGCCAGCAGGATTATTCAGTCTAATAGGCCGCCATGCTTTGGTTGATATTGAGAATAGTTGGTGCTGCCGTCGAGAATCAATCAGGCGCTGATGTCGAATATTCCGTCCACGAATGTCTTATACGAATGGCAACGCAGGCACTGGAAAACATAGGCGGTGGGGCCCGCGTCTCTCTTGAGCGACTCCAGCATCCGCCCGGCCGCGACTTGGGAAAGATTTAGGTCTTCGCTAATGCCCGCCAGAACTTTATCTTCCAAACCCGCATATCGCCTGCGGATTTCCGTCAATCCGACTGGCTCAAGAAACGCCATGGCGTCCCGACAACAGGATAACCATCGCTCACTTTGCCAGGAGCTGTAGCCGGGGGTGCGCTGGGTGATTTCCTCGATTACAGCCGCCGGAATATCATCGGTGAAAACAGACTCGTCGACGAACGTGGCGTCATATTTCGCGTGTGCGGTACCGTCGGAAATGCACCACGGGCAAATCACCCGCTCAAGATCCTCCTCGCAGTAAGTTGGGCCGGTGTAAATATAGCCCCGCGCTTTTTTGCAGCAGACGCACTTTTTCTTTGATATCTCGATGCTGCCGCTGAGGAGAGGATCAGGATGATATTTGAAAACCGGAATGTCCATTCGCAAACTCTTCAGAGCATTCAAACTCAACGACAGAATCTGGGTGTGGGTTTCAAATCAGTTCGGCAGTATAACAGTGGAGCAACGATCCGTGGTCGGTGAAAAGTCTCCGGCCGGCAACTGCAACAAAGCTCGTCGCCAGCCGTGCTGGTAATCCTCAGTAATTCGCAGTGTCGGAATCAAGGTCCATTTTCAGGATTTTGCAGAGTTCCTCGAACGCCGCCTTGCGGTCAAAATAGCTGTTGTGCAGATCCAGCTTTTGCAGCATCAGTTTAAAATGGTCATCAAACGGCTCTTGACCCAAACCAGCCAGAGTGAGTAACAAGCCGGCACAATGGGGAGCGCATTCGGTGGCGTTATAGCTGGCCCAAAGCAATGCCTGCTTCACCGTTTCGCTGGGGTGGCGCGAGGCGATTTCCAGGGCGCGCGACAGCCCATTAGCAGGATTACTAAGTTGGCGAATTTGCCGGGCAAGAAAAATGTCAAAGTCCGCACGCCGCCCCCCCCGATTCATGACTTCAGCGGCGGCCAGGCGGGTGTCGATCGACAGATGGTCCTCGGATGCGGCATCAATCGCCGCTCGCGCTTCCGGAGTACCAATGGCCGCGAGAGCTTCTACTTCTCGCCAAGTGACCCCTCCGCGCGTCGTGATCAATTCAACCGCCTGTTTGCGTTCAGACTTTGTCAGTTCGCCGATTGCCGCAATGTCGTACTGGTCGGCGCTGCCAGTGGGCTTGGTCGTCAGGCTGGCCATGAATCGGTTCAGAGGTTTCGCGCGTTGGGCAAACCCGGCCATGAGGATGGTCAGGGTTCCCGAATCAAGATCAATCTCGTAAGCTGATTCCGGAGCCTTTTGGCGAACCACCTCTTCCGCGACATATTTGTAAATTTCCTCTTGTCGTGCGGACGCCCAGGGAAAGTTCTTGTCCCAATGTTGTGATGTGTGCCCAAAGATCAGGGCCAAAGCGGGGGGAAGCGCAAATTCCCAGTCAAACTTAATGGCTTTGTCTCCATCTTTGTAAAGAATGGAACCTCCGCGGCCGCTGGTTGTGATTTCGACAGTGGGTTTGGGCATAGTCAGGGTGCGATCACCGGCCTTTTGAACAAAAGAGGCAAAAAAATGCTGCCAGCGCCCCGCACATCGGCCGAAATAGTATCATCAGTAAGGCATTTTGAGGGGGAGAGTCGATGGAACAATAAACAAAAAGTTCCCCCGGCAAATTAAGCGAAGCTCTCATATAAGGTAGCGTCCTAATTTCCCTGGGAGCGCGGACCGGGGCCCCAGTAAGCCTTCATTGACTCTTCGGTTCTCGCCATGCTACAAATAAACATCGGGCATCTACTGCTTCTGAGCCGGTCACACCCCCAGAGGCATTTTCCGGTTGGGCCTGTGGCGCAGTTGGGAGCGCGCATGACTGGCAGTCATGAGGTCGAGGGTTCGAACCCCTCCAGGTCCACCAAATACCTATAAGCCACAAAATAGTTTGCGTTCATTCACTTGGGTTTCGCGAAACCAACTGGCCCGTTTATTTTCTCCTTGACAGCTTAGGAGAGATGGCTTTATCCTCCTAACCATCTTAGGAGGGCGGATGAACGACCAGGCACAACTGCTTCCCGGCACACTCGATCTCCTCATCTTGCGGGCGGTTTCCATCGGCCCGCTGCATGGGTATGGAATCCTTCTCCGCATCGGGCAGATTTCCGGCAACGCTCTATTGATTGAACAAGGCGCCCTATATCCCGGGCTGTTTCGCCTTGTTCGCCAAGGGCTGCTTAAGGCGAGCTGGGGTACATCGGAGAACAACCGCCGCGCCAAATTCTACGAACTTACCACCGCGGGCCGCAAGCGCCTGCGTGAGGAGACCGCCAACTGGAATCGGCTGGTGGCTGCCATCGGGTCCGCGCTTTCCGCGCAACCGGAGGAAATATGAGACTCATCGATTCGCTTCGCGTCCGCATCGCCGCCCTTTTCCATCGGTCCGAGCTGAATGCCGAGATCGAGGAAGAGCTCCGGTCCCACATCCAGCACCGCGCCGATGATCTGGAGCGTTCCGGTCTCAATCACGCCGAGGCGGAACGCCGCGCGCGCATCGAGTTTGGAGGCCATGAGAAGTTCAAAGAAGAATCCCGCGAAGCGCTGGGCGGCACGTTGATTGAGACAACGTTTCAGGACGTGCGCTTCAGCCTGCGCAGGTTGCGCAAATCTCCCGGCTTTACTGCGGTGGCCGTGGTGACGCTCGCTCTGGGTATCGGCGCCAACGCAGTGGTGTTCAGCGCCATCAACGCGTTCTTGCTGCACCCTCTCAAGCTGTCTCAGGAGGAAAGCCTTTACGCTGTCTGGCGCGCCAACGTTACTTCGAGCGAGTCGTATCCCGACTATCTTGAACTGCGCGACCGCAACCGCAGTTTTGAGAGTCTGGCGGCTTATTCCGTCGCCATGGGGGCGCTCGACATGGGAGAAAATCCGTCGCGCGCCTGGGGCAATTATGTGAGCGGGAACTACTTTGACGCGTTGGGCATTCGGCCGTATCTTGGCCGTCTCATTCACGCCTCCGATGAGCGTGGCCCGAACAGCGCTCCCTTCGTCGTGCTTAGCTACGCGTGCTGGCACAACAAGTTTCAGGATGATCGTGGCGTGATGGGCCGCAAGGTGCTTTTGAACAAGCAACCTTTCACCATCATCGGAGTAGTCCCGCCGGAGTTCCACGGGACCCTGTTGTTCTTCAATCCCGATTTCTATTTGCCCATGGTCAATCAGGAGCAGACCGACGGGGTGAATGTCCTGAACGCGCGCGAAAACAAGTGGGTTTTTATGGTGATGGGGCATCTGAAGGCGGGTGTGACGCAAGCACAGGCGATAGCGGATTTGAACTCGATTGGCTCAGACCTGCAAAAGAACTATCCCAAATATGACGGCAATATGAAATTTTCCCTGGCTCGTCCCGGCCTGTATGGCGATTACCTTGGCCGCCCGATCAGGGCGTTTCTGGGCGGCCTGATGCTTCTGGCGGGGTTAATCCTCCTGGCCGCGTGCGCCAATCTGGGAAGCCTGTTTGCCGCACGCGCCGCTGACCGTTCCCGGGAACTTGCCCTGCGAGTTGCGTTGGGAGCGAGCCGCATCCGCCTTCTCCGGCAACTTTTTACTGAAGCGCTACTGATTTCGCTGATGGGAGGCGCCGTAGGCGTTTGGGGCAGCATCGTGCTGCTGACCTGGCTTAGTGCGTGGAACCCTTTTCCCAGATGGCCCGTCGGAGTGACGGTGACGCCCGAGGCAAATGTTTATGGAGTTGCTCTGCTTCTTACTTTAGCCAGCGGATTTCTCTTTGGCGCCGTTCCGGTGCGGCAGATACTGCGTACCGATCCGTATGGGGTCATCAAGTCGGGATCAACCAGACCCGTTGGGCTCCGAATACCTTTGCGCGACCTCCTCCTGGTGGCGCAAATTGCCATCTGCGCCGTGCTGGTCACCGCTTCATTTGTTGCCGTGCGCGGCCTCTTGCGTTCCCTGCACAGTAATTTCGGTTTTGAACCACGGAACGCCATATTGGCGGATACAGACCTGTCTTTGGGGGCCTACCGCGGTGACCAAGTGCCTGAAGTGCAAAAACGTATCCTCGAAGCTCTGGAGACGATTCCTGGAGTGGAGTCGGTGGGGTTGAGCGATTGGACGCCGCTGGGTCAGGATGCGGACTCGAAAGACGATCTGATATTCGACAACGAAGCCGCCGATTTGAGGCAAGGAAAGGAAACTTTCCGGGCCGACATGTTCAAAATATCTCCCCAATATTTCCGTGCCGCCGGTACTGCCATGCTGCTTGGCAGGACGTTCACCTGGCATGACGATTCATCCGCGCCGCGCGTGGCCGTGATCAACCCGGAATTCGCGCGCAGGATTTTCGGTTCCGTAACCGGCGCGATGGGCCAATATTTTAAGATGCGGGAAGGCGCGCGCATCCAGGTGGTGGGCGTAGCAGAAAATGGAAAATACGATCACCTTACCGAAGATCCGAAGCCGGCGGCATATCTGCCCATCCTGCAATCCCCTACTGGTGAAACCTGGTTGCTGATACGCTCCGGCCGCGATCCGCAGCAACTGGCGGCATCGATCAGGGCCAAACTCCGGGACGTGGATGCGGGCCTGCCTTTCATCATCGAGACGTGGTACGAGGGATTGGATACAGCTTTCTTTGGCCCACGTTTGGCCACGCAGACGCTGGGTGTAATGGGCGTGATGGGCGCGCTGCTCTCTATCACCGGCATCTTTGGAATGGCTGCGTACTCGGTCAGTAAGCGGAAAAAGGAGTTGGGGATTCGCATGGCTCTCGGCGCCCGGCGCAAGGAAGTGTTGCAGGCGGCGCTGGGACGGGCTGTCAAATTGTTGGCATTTGGTTCAGCGGGTGGGTTGCTCCTGGGAATTCTGGCGAGCCGGGTGCTGGCTTTAATTGTGTTTCAGGCAACTCCGCGGGACCCGATGGTATTGGCTGCTGCTGTTCTTGCCATGGCATTAGTGGGGCTGCTGGCCACCTGGATTCCGGCGTTACGCGCGCTGTCAATTGATCCGATCCAACTTCTGCGCGAGGAGTGACTACGGCTCGCGGCGGCCATCCGTTTTGCGCTTTCCGCGCAACCGGAAAAAATATTAGACTCATCGATTCCCTTCGCATCCATTCCGCCGCCCTTTTTCATCGACCCAAACTGAATGTCGAGACTTAGGGCGGGCTTCGGTCGTACATCCAGCACCGCGCCGATGATTTGGAGTGTTCCGGGCTCAATCGCGCCGAGGCGGAACGCCGCACGTGAGATGAACGGAGCAGTGGCGAACCTCGGTTCGACTTCGGCATTGCGAGCTGCAACCTAGATGGAAGCCATCGCAGGGCGAATCCACCAGTTGAAAATCCCCCGCCCCGGCGCCTGCCTGACATAATTTCACATATCCCGCCTCCCCGTACCACCGAGGAAATAATTGTTATGCACATTTAAGTCAAAACTTGCCTGCCAGACCGGCGTCGGTTGGGAGACATCCGGAAGGCGCTGACGGGAGTTGGGCCATGACGGGCTAAAACAAGAGCGCATCGCGAAATCCTGGAGAGGAACTCTCCAAACGAAAAAGTTCTCTCATGTAAATCCCCGATCAGCCGAAAAAGCTTTGGGATGAATCCCGCGCGGTCGAGCGGGGGCTTCTCAGGTGAGCACTATTGACCTCGCGGGTGGATATTCGGGCATCGACAAGGAAATTGAGGCGGGGATGATAGGTCGCCGCATATTGATGTCGCCGGCCGAATAAATTTTTCCGAAACAAGGAATTGACCCCCATGAAATTGACCGGACTAAGAACTCTCGTCACCTGCGCGTTTGCGCTGGCGCTCGCCCTGATGATCATGATCGGCCTGTTCTCCTACCGCAGCACCGTGCTGCTGGTGAAGTCCGGTGAATCGAGGCAGCGCAGCAACGCGGTTCAAAAAGATTTTCAGCGCCTGCTGGCCGAGCTCAGGGACGCCGAAGCGGGGCAGCGGGGATACTTGATTACCGGAGAGGAGCATTACCTGGAACCATATTTCTCCGCCCTGGCCGGCCTCGACCCGACCGTCAAAGAGGTCCGCACCCTGTCTGCCGGCGACGTGGAAGAACAAGAAAGCCTGGATGCGCTGGAGCCGTTGATCGCACGCAAGCTCGCCGAGCTCAAGCAGACCGTGGACCTCCGCAGAGAACGCGGCTTCGACGCGGCTCAAGCCGTGGTCTTGACCGACCGCGGGCTAACCACCATGGAGCAAATACGGACCATTCTGAATTAAGTTGACAGCCGGGAGGGGCGCAACTTCGTTCGCTTGAGCTCCGAGGCCGCTTCACAGGCCCAGGTAACGGCCAGGGTGTTATTCGTGGGTGGCGCGCTGGGAGTTGCCTTGCTGCTGGCCGCCTTCGTCCTTCTCAATCGCGAGATCGCCCAGCGGGCTCGAGGTGGAAACGACCTGGCATTGTCGGTGGAGGGACTGCGCAAGCAAACCGAGATATTTGAATCGATCCTGCGCAGCATGGGAGATGGCGTGATCGTGGCCGACGAGAAAGGCAAGTTTATCACCTGGAATCCGGCCGCCGAGCAGATCCTGGGATTGGGTGCGATGGACGTGCCGATGGACAAGCTAACTGAGAAATATGGATTTTACCTGCCTGACAAAACCAGCCGCTATCCCGCCTCGCAAGTTCCGCTGGCGCGCGCGGTGCGGGGAGAGGTCACCAGTAAAGAAGAGATGTATGTCCGCAATGACGTGCGTCCCGCCGGAGTGTGGGTAAGCGCCACCGGGACGCCGCTGCGCGACCAAGCGGGAGTGATGCGAGGCGGTGTCGTGGTGTTGAGCGAGATTACCGAACGCAAGCAGGCGGAGGAAGCCCTGATCCGGGACGCCAAAGAGTTGGCCGTGTCGGTGGAAAGCCTGCGCAAGCAGACCGAACTATTTCAGTCCATTTTGAGCAGCATGGGAGACGGGGTGATCGTCGCCGATGAAAACGGGAAGTTCCTGAACTGGAATCCCGCCGCCGAGGCCATCCTGGGCCTGGGAGCCATGGATGTTCCCATCGATCAACTGACGGAGAAATACGGCTTTTACCTGCCCGACAAAATCACTCCCTATCCGGCCTCGCGAGTGCCGCTGGCGCGCGCGGTGCGCGGCGAGGTGGCGAATAAGGAAGAGATGTTCGTGCGCAATGACATTCGTCCCGCCGGCGTGTGGGTAAGCGCTACAGGGACGCCGCTGCGCGACCAAGCGGGAGTGATGCGGGGCGGCGTCGTGGTGCTGAGCGAGATTACCGAGCGCAAACAGGCGGAGGAAGCCCTGATCCGGGACGCGACTGAGATTCGCCTGCTCAATCAGGAACTCGAACATCGCGTCGTGCTGCGCACCGCCGAACTCGAAGCCATCAACAAGGAGCTGGAATCGTTTTCTTATTCTGTGGCGCACGATCTGCGCGCGCCGCTGCGGCACATCGACGGTTTTGCCAAAATGCTCGAGGAAGAGACTCTCGATTTGACGCCGGAAGGAAAACGGTTTGTTGTGCGGATTCGCGCCAGCACAACCCACATGGGCAGGTTGGTGGATGATTTGTTAAACCTGGCGCGCCTGGGGCGCAAGGAGCTGAACCTGGAGCCAACCGATTTGGCCGTGTTGGCCGATAAAGTGGCGGGCGAGCTTCAGCGCGAGACCGCGGCGCGCTCCATCGAGTGGAAAATTGGAGCTCTGCCTTTGGTCCGCTGTGATGCCCGCTTGGTCGAGCAGGTATTTATCAACCTCCTCTCCAACGCGGCAAAGTATTCGCGGCCTCGCGCCCATGCGATGATCGAAGTCGGAGCGATGGAGATGAACGGTGACACGGCAATCTTTGTGCGTGATAACGGGGTCGGCTTCAACATGAAATATGCCGATAAGCTATTCGGTGTCTTTCAGCGGCTGCATCGCGCCGAGGAATTTGAAGGCACGGGAATCGGTCTGGCCACCGTACAGCGGATTATTAACCGGCACGGTGGGAGGATTTGGGCAGAGGCGGAACTGGATAAGGGTTCCACGTTTTATTTCACTTTGGGGGCGAAGAAAGCAGAAAGCAGAAATCAGAAAGCAGAAGGCGGCGAGACCACGGGAGCAGGCGATGTTGTAAAGATGGCGAGCGAATGCCAGGCGGCCTGAGGGACTCTCGGGTCGTGATCTCCTCGGCAACTGGCCGTGCGCGAGCCTGCCCCGGCTTTTGGGTGAACCAAGCAGGATGTAGGCCAGTCACAAAAGGGAGCGCGCCGCGAAGACCGCAGGTTGGCCGGATCATCGCGGCAGATTCCAAGAGGCCGGCCCAAGGGTCGGATCTACAAGACCGGACGAACGAGCAATCAGAACCGAGGGCTACGAATCGACCTAGGCCCTCTGTTCCAAGGGGTGGATGGATGGTTCCTGCGGATGTGGAAATTCTCATTGTGGAAGATAACCTGGATGATGCCGAGCTGGCGCTGCATGCATTGCGCCGGGAGAATCTCGCCAACGCGGTCGAGATTGCGCGCGATGGGGAAGAAGCGCTGGACTTCATGTTTTGCCGCGGAAAGTTTTCCAACCGCAGCTTCGATCGCCAGCCCCGCCTGGTCCTGCTGGACCTAAAACTTCCCAAAGTGACGGGGCTGGAAGTTCTGAAGGAAATCAAGAACGATCCACGGACGAAAATGGTTCCCGTAGTCATCCTCACCACCTCACGGGAGGACCGGGATGTGGTTAGCGGCTATCGGCTGGGAGTGAATGCCTACATCCAGAAGCCGGTGGATTTCGATCAGTTTCGCGAAATGGTAAAACGAGTGGGCCTTTTCTGGTTGGTCACTAACCAGCCGCCTCCGCCCAATCTCAATTTGATCGCGCCATCGGCGGAACCCATCGCGGTGTAGTAACAGCGGGTTTACCCCGCCAACGTCTCAAGGATCGCAACTGAAGGGCTGACGGCGTAAAGCCGTCTCTACCGGACGACGGTCGTCCGCGTATCGCCGATCGGGGCTGTACCTGGCAACCGAGGACTAAGAATCGACTCCAGTCTTTGGTTCCAAGAGGTGGATCAATGGTTGCTGCGAATGTTGAAATACTGATTGTTGAAGACAATGCGGACGATGCCGAGCTGGCGTTGCACGCATTGCGCCGGGAGAACCTGGCCAATGCCGTCGAAATCGCGCGGGATGGGGAAGAAGCGCTGGACTTCATGTTTTGCCGCGGCAAATTCTCCCACCGCACCTTCGACCGCCAGCCGCGCCTGGTTCTATTGGACCTCAAGCTTCCCAAAGTGAATGGACTTGAGGTTTTACGGGAGCTCAAGAACGATCCCCGCACAAAGATGGTTCCGGTGGTGATTCTGACCACCTCGCGCGAAGACCGGGACATGGTGAGCGGCTACCAGCTCGGGGTAAACGCCTACATTCAGAAACCGGTGGACTTCGATCAGTTTCGCGAAATGGTGAAACGCGTGGGGCTGTATTGGTTGGTCACCAACCAACCGCCGCCGGTCGCTCCCGGACTTGTCGCGCCCTCGGCACAGCCGGTGGCGGTGAAATGACGGGTTCAAGATTATAAGCGAGACGGGGGCGAGTCGACCCGGTGTGGAAATGAAAAAACTTCGGGCGCTGTATGTCGAAGACTCACCGCCCGATGCGTAACTATGCCTACTGGATTTGAAGCGGGCCGGCTTCGAGGTCAGCGCTGATGGGTTGGGGGCCCGCGGGAGTTTCGCGAAAAGCCGCCCTCCCTATGAGGGATCGCCACTATTGGTTTTTGCACCAGGTTGCTTAAGCAGAATAAATGTATGGTGGGAAAAGGAGTTTAATGATTATGAGCAGGCTTCAGGCGAAGGAAATTGCCGGCGATGCGACGCCGCTGCGTGTGCTGTATATCGAAGACTCGCCATCCGACGCAGAACTGTGTCTGCTCAATCTGAAGCGGGCCGGTTTCAAGATCACCGCTGACTTGGTTGCCACCGGCGCCGGTTTTCTCGAGAAGCTCCGCTCCGATACCTACGACATAATTTTATCCGATTACCGGCTGCCCGACTGGTCAGGAATGGAAGCCCTGCAAGTCGCCCAGAAGGACGCGCCCGACATACCGTTTATTCTGGTAACCGGCACCCTGGGTGAGGAGGCGGCTGTTGAGTGCATCAAGAGAGGAGCAACCGACTTTGTCTTGAAAGATCGCCCGGCCCGCCTGCCCTCCAGCATCCGTCGAGCCCTCCAAGAAAGAGCCACTCGGGACGAAAAAAGGCAGGCCATCGAGGCCCACCGGAGGACGGAGGCGGAATACCGTTTGCTATTCGACGGAAATCCGCATCCGATGTGGGTGTACGACCTGGAGACTTTCGAGTTTGTGGCGGTGAATGAAACCGCGGCGGCGCACTACGGTTACTCGCGGGAAGAGTTCCTGGCGATGACCATCAAAGAAATTAGTCCGCCCGACGAGGTGCCCGCCGTGCTTGAGCGCATAGCTCAATCGGAAGGGGTCGGTGACCGAAAGGAAATCAGGAAGCATCGAAAGAAGGACGGAAGCATCATCGACGTGGAATTGATCTCTCATCCCGTCCTCTTCTCCGGCAAGCGAACTGAACTGGTCCTGGCGAATGACGTCACCGAGCGCAAGCGCGCCGAGGAAGAGTTGGCCAAGCTGAGGAAAGCGGTCGAAACCTCCGGCGAGGTGGTCTTCATGACTGACCGCGCGGGGGTTTTTATTTTTGTCAACCCTGAGTTCACCCGGCTCTACGGCTACACCGCGGAGGAAATTGTAGGCAAGGCCACCCCGCGCATCTTGAAGAGTGAGAGTGGTGTCGCGGAGGATTACACGGCCTTTTGGAAAACTATCCTCGACAAGCGGGTGGCAAAAGCCGGCTTCACCAACAAAACCAAGGAAGGGTGTCTGGTGGACATTGAAGCCTCCGCCAACCCCATTCTCGATGAACAAGGTAACATCAAGGGGTTTCTAGCCATCCAACGCAACATCACAGAGCGCCGGCAACTGGAACTACAGCTTCGCCAGGCGCAAAAAATGGAGGCAGTGGGGCGGCTGGCGGGCGGCGTGGCGCACGACTTCAATAACCTGCTGACTATCATAAACGGATATAGCGAAATGCTGCTCGACAGCGCCAGCCCCGGAGATGCGGCCCGAGGATCGCTGGAACAGATCAAAAAGGCCGGGGAGAGAGCGGCGGCTCTCACGCGCCAACTTTTGGCATTCGGCCGCCGGCAAGTATTGTCCCCACAGGTTTTGGATCTCAATCACGTGGTCGCCGACATCAATAAAATGCTTCGACGGCTGATTGGCGAGGACATCGAGTTGGTGTCGTCACACGGCGCGGAGTTGGGACGGGTGAAAGCCGACGCTGGACAGATCGAACAAGTGATCATGAACCTGGTGGTGAACGCGCGCGACGCCATGCCCGAAGGTGGCCAATTGACTATTGAGACATCCAACGTCGATTTGGACGAAAGCTACGCTGAGCGGCAAAATCAGATGGCGCCGGGGTCTTATGTCACGCTGGCGGTATCCGACACCGGTTCCGGCATGGATCAGGAAACCCAGGCGCAAATCTTCGAACCTTTTTTTACCACCAAGGAAAAGGGCAAAGGGACGGGGCTGGGGCTGGCCACGGTCTATGGCATCGTCAAGCAGAGTGGGGGCTTCATTTGGGTACATAGCGAGATAGGACAAGGCACGACATTCAAAATCTATTTGCCCCGGGTCAAGGAGGTCGCTGCGACGGTCGAGCCCGTTATAGCCCGGTTGGCGCCTGAGAAGGGATCGGAGACGATTTTGGTGGTGGAGGACGAAGAATCGGTTCGGACGCTCGTCCGGGCAGTGCTGGGAGCAAGCGGATACACGGTGCTCGAAGCCAGTCGTGGTGTTGATGCGTTGACGATTTGCGAGGGTCAAAACGGGAACATCGATCTGATGCTGACCGATGTGGTGATGCCGCAAATGAACGGGTGGGAACTGGCCAAACAACTCGCCAAAGTGCGTCCGGATACGAAAGTGCTTTATATGTCAGGCTACACGGACAACGCCATCGTCCACGACGGAGTCCTGGATCCGGGCACGCCTTTCCTCCAGAAGCCGTTTTCGCCCGACGCGCTAACGCGCAAAGTGCGCGAGGTTCTGGCGGCGTAGCGAGCAGAAAACAGAAGGCAACTTTAAAAGTTAAGAAAGTAACAACTCTGGGCGACCCCGTGGTATTGGCCGCTGCTGTTTTAGCCATGGCATTGGTGGGGCTGCTCGCCACGTGGATTCCGGCGCAGCGCGCGCTATCGATTGATCCCACGACCCTGCTGCGCGAGGAGTAAACGCCGCTGGCACAGATAAGAGGATTATTCGCGCCTCCGGTCCTCGGATGTGTTGTAAATGACGAACCCCGCCAAGACCGTAGCACCGCGCCACAAATGCTATGATAGCAATTACCTCAGTGACTTCCATCGCTTTGAATTGCGCCGCCCGTGCATGCGAGCGACGACGACAATACATTCGCCGTAAACTCGATAGAAAATTCCATATGGAAACCGACGTAGAAGCAAGCGTCTGGTTTCTCGATGCACCACTGAATAGAGGGTGGGATTCGCCTCGATATTTTCCAGCGCGAACTGAACGACCGCAAGAAACTCATCCCCGAGACCGAGTCTTTGCCGCTCGTACCACCGAAATGCTTCGGCGATATCGGCAGCGTCCGCAGGGCGGATCAGAATTGACATCAGGGAGTGCCACCCCGGATCCGGCGGACAACCTCTTCCCACGGGATGCCGGTCGGGCCTTCCCGGTCCAGATCATCAAGCCTGCGGTCTAACTCTTCTCGTTGTGCGTTCGTCAACGGGACCGCTTCCGGCTTTGCGGAGAGGCTATCCCAGAGTTCCTCCAGAAGGTCCAATCGCTCCGGAACGCTCAGTTTCGCGATGTCTATGGTAGGCATGGGGTCAGTATACGCCTATTCGTGGGCGGCGCAACCTACGCTTTCCTCGCCTTGATTGCGGCTGGCGCGGCGATAGGAACGCGAGGATTTGAACCTGAAAGCGCGGACCACAGAACCGGAGGGCGCGATACCAGATATGCGCCAGTCTGGTAGCGAGGAGTTTCGGTTTTTGAAACTCCGCGGTTATTCCAGTTCGTCCTTGCACGTGTCCATCCTTACCGGCTAGAGTGATTTAATTAGGGATAATGCCCCAAATAAGATTATTTAATATCATGCAACAAGCCCCAGAGTTTCTGAGGATCGAAACTCTTCGCTACCTGCTCTGCTGCGCGAGGAGTGAACCGCCGCCGGCAGAGATAAGAGTATCATTCGGGCCTCTGGTCCTCGTCTGTGTTGTAAATCACGAACCCCGCCTTATTCTCGGTCGGAATAAATCTCTTCGCGGTCAGAATCGGGGTCCAGCGCGAGGAAACTCGGGTGTCTGTGAAATCGAAAGCTCAACAGGACAATCAGTTCGATTTCTTCTGGGGCGGCATTGTTGCGCGCTCGCGCAGCGGTGAGAGTCTGGTGGTTTGTACCGAAGAGCCGCGGACTCGCCGCGGCGAGACCACACTTGCTCAGAGATGCGCGATTCACGCGGGCAGAAATGGTAGCCACTGTCAATCCGTCCGTCAGCCGACGGATTTACTGTGGGTCCGTGGTCACGAGGAAACAGCCCTCGGTCAAGAAACCGCTGACCGAGGCTACACGCTACCCGCTAGAGTGATTTAATTAGGGATAATGCCCCAAATAAGATTATTTAATATCATGCAACAAGCCCCAGAGTTTCTGAGGATCGAAACTCTTCGCTACCTGCTCTGCTGCGCGAGGAGTGACGACCGCCGGCACAGATATGAGGAACTTTCGGGCATCCGGTCCTCGTATGTGTTGTAAATGACGAACCCCGCCTTATTCTCGGTCGGAATAAATCTCTTCGCGGTCAGAATCGGGGTCCAGCGCGAGGAAACTCGTGTGCCTGTGAAATCGAAAGCTCAACAGGACAATCTTGGGTCGCTCGAAATGAAAATGATGAATAAAGTGCGCGGCGCAGCGGCTCGCCCTTGTTATAACTTCCCCCAGTGTTTAGAATGAAGCTGCCGTCGTGCGTGAGCAACCGCCGGGAACCGGGTTGGTAGGAGTTCCAGTTTTGGTGGAGGCTATCCATAACGCGAATGTACTACGGAGTCCATGGACGGACAGCTTCCATCAGTTGTTGTCCTGGGCGTCCGAAGACCTCCTCCTAGCGGCACCCTTCGTAAAGAGTTCAGTAACCAGAGTGATTACTTCAGAATTGACGCGACGACGCGTTCAATCTGACGTCCGTGTGACACTTTTGAGCAACCTCCGACCCGAATGCGCCTTGAACGGCTCACTGGACCTGGATGCGCTGGCTGAACTGGGGAAGTCACTACCCAGATTCAATTTGATCCATCTGCCGAGCCTCCACGCGAAGGTCTACGTTGCGGACCGGCGAATGGCGATCATCACATCCGGAAATTTGACCGACGGGGGCATGAGAGGGAACCTGGAGTATGGCGCGGTCTTTTTGGGGGAAGCGGCCGTCGATGAGATTCGCCGCGATTTTGAGAATTTCAGCCTGCTAGGCGCGAAGGTTTCACTTGAAGACCTCGGCGAACTTGTCACCGAAGCCGCTGAACTCAAGACCTTGTTCGACGAAGCTCAAAGGACCATCAGTAGTCACGCTAGAAAAGCGTTCAAGAAGAAGTTAGGGGTTACGCAAGGCCGCCTTCTGGAGCAGCAAGCTAAGGGAAAAACGACCCAAGGAATCCTGTGCGAAACTATTCTGTACTTGCTTACCCGACGCCCACTCAGCACGGTGGAAATGCATCCTCTGATTCAGCGGCTCCAACCCGACCTCTGTGACGATTCCATTGATCGGGTTATTGATGGCGTTCACTTCGGCAAACGGTGGAAACATCACGTCCGAAGTGCCCAGCAGCATCTCAAACGACGGGGTCACGTCCAGTTCGACGGCGCGCGCTGGCATATCGAGGAAGCCGGGCGGGAAGCGAAAGGAGCTAGCGATGAACAGAGTTGATGAGACCAAAAGGCTGCTTGCCGCATCTAGTGAGGTTCAAAGGCGAGAGATATTTACCTCCATGCGCCGGGAATTTTCCGTCCACCCGCTGGAGACAAAGCTCGACGCCGAGGCGGGAACGATCTTGGATGCCGTGAGCAAAGTCGACGATTTCACTCTGCGCGGCATATTGAAGTTGATCCCAGAGGCGGCTTTTAAGGTCTATGTGGTTTCGGCGCTGGCCAATTGGCGCGACGAGTCTCCGCCAGGATATCACTCGTTCGACTTTCTACTTCGTGACGCGGTCGGTGGAGTCCGAGTGCGAGTGAAAACGCAGTGTCTCAGAGGCCACGTTCCGATGATGGCGACCCAGGTATATCAGCAGCTTCCAGCGGACATGTATATGGTAGAGACTCAGCGAATACGCGGAGGCAAAAACCATAAAACTGGGGAAGATACCCGACCCTATAAGTTTGGTGAGTTTGACGTCCTGGCCGTCTCTATGCATCCGTCCACGCGTGATTGGAGTTCTTTTATGTACACGGTTGCGGAATGGCTTTTGCCCAGACCCGAAAATAAAGCTTTGATGTTGAAGTTCCAGCCGGTATCAAGATCTTCGAATGATGTTTGGACTGACAGCATTGAGACTTGTATCGGTTGGTTTCGATCCAAAGAAGAAAAGACGATTCTCGACTAACCGAGACAGCAGCCAGGAGGGGGAAAAGGAAATTGGAAATTGCAAATGGCCATGACAAATTGCAAATGGTAAATGTGGATAGCGAGAATGGATACTCGAAACTGGAAAGGCGAGTCCGCCGCTGCCGCCATTCGCCTGGGATATACGCCTGACTCACTCTTAAGGCAACACAGGGGTTTCTCCCGATTGACTTCGGGCGGTAGACAGTAGACTGTAGAGGGGAGAAAGAAGGGGTTAGGGGTTAGGGGTTAGGGGTTAGGGGTTAGGGGTTAGGGGTTAGGGGTTAGGGGTTAGGGGTTAGGGGTTAGGGGTTAGGGG
>Ga0209579_10000237_pt1 | contig 72079 bp, 52 predicted proteins | sample Coa_R1_2_FD_187152 | JGI IMG/M metagenome (GOLD analysis project Ga0209579, IMG submission 187152) | Surface soil microbial communities from Centralia Pennsylvania, which are recovering from an underground coalmine fire - Coalmine... | ecosystem: Environmental > Terrestrial > Soil >... | reverse complement strand
CTGGTGTGAAGAGAGACGTCTTGAATGCGCGGCGTGTCACCGGGCAGCAGTTGCAGAAAGACGCGCAGGCTGATCAATGCTGCGCCAAGGCCCACGGCGCCGGCGGTTACTCCCAGCACCACGCTTTCAGAAAGCAGCTGTTGAATGAGTCTGCGAGTTGATGCACCGAGGGCGCCGCGAACCGCGATTTCGCGTTGACGCGCCGTGGCGCGCGCCAGCATGAGGTTGGCGACGTTCGCGCAGGCGATCAGCAGAATGAGACCCACAGCTCCGAAAAGGAGCATCAATCTAGGCCGCATGGCGCCGGTCTGCGCCTCGAGAATGGGCACGACCGTCATATCCGACGCCCAGATATCGGGCATGCGCCAGGGAAACATGGGTAGAAGGATGCCGTGCAAGCGGCGTAACTCCGCCTGCGCCTGTGCGGGAGCAACACCGTCAGCCAGCCGCCCAAACATGTGCAGGTCGAAAGTCGTCCATGGATCCTGCGCATCCTGCGGCCGAAACGAGACCGGGATGAGGAACTGCGTGTCGGCATATGGAAAGCGCACGCCCGCGGGCATCACACCGATAATGCGGCGCGAGACGCCATCGATGCGCAAGGTGCGGCCCAGAGCGGAAGGCGCGCCGGCAAAATGCTGGCGCCAGTAGCCATAGCTGAGAACGACATCATGATCCTGCCCAGCGATTGCATCTTCGGGCTTGAAGAAATTTCCCGCGGCGGGACGGATGCCCAGAGCGTCGAGCGCATTGACCGTGACCGTAGCGCTGAACAGGCGCTCAGGGACGTCGTTATCGGCCACGTTCGATTCGGCATCATCGCCGTAGCCCGCAATCGAAGAGAACGCCTTGGAGTTTGCCCCGAGCGCGCGAATCCAGCCCTTGGGGGCAATCATCGAATTGGTTCCGGTGATGCGCATCAGACGATCCTGGTGCGGATAGGGCAGAGGCCGCAGCAGAATCGAATCGACCAGGGTGTAAATCACGGTGTTCGCGCCGATGCCCAGAGCCAGCGTGAGCACGGCTGTCAGTGTGAACCCTGGTGCTTTGCGCATCTGGCGAAGCGCGAAGTGCACATCCTGCAGGATGCTTTCGATGGAGGGTAGCGAGGCGCGGTCGCGATAGGCCTGGCGTGTCTGCTCCTGGCCGCCCAGGCGAATGAGAGCCTGGCGGCGTGCTTCTTCAGGAGTGAGGCCGGCTCGCACGCCGTCTGCGGTGTGCAGTTCGATGTGGCTCGCCAGCTCGGCATCGATTTCACGCTGCATGTGGCGGGAGCCTAACAGCCGCATCCAAAGCGCTCTAAGTTGTCGCATACTGAATCTCCTATTCCGTTCGCAGCGCTTTCATGGGGTCGACCGAAGCTGCGCGGCGCGCTGGAATCCAGCAGGCCGCCAGAGCAATGGTGATCAGGAACGGCGGCACCAGCGCAAAGGTCAGGGCATCGTGCGGCTGAATTCCATAAAGGAAGCTTCTCGCCATTTTGGCGAGCATCCAGGCCGCCGGCCAGCCGAGCGCGATGGCGATCAGGGTCAGCACAAGCCCCTGTCGCAACACGAACCGCTCCACGGTGCCCGGTCGCGCGCCCATCGCCATGCGGATCCCGATCTCGCGCGTGCGACGGGTTACGGAATAGCTCATCACCCCATACAGTCCAATGGCTGTCAGGACGATGCCGATACTCCCGAAGATGCCGAACAGCATCGCGGCGACGCGCGGCAACACAAAGGCGGTGCGCACATGCTCGTCCATCGTCTCCTCGTTGAAGATGGCCATGGCCGGATCGAGCGCATACACCTGCCGGCGAACCGGCTCAAACAGCGCAGCCGGATTCCCGGCGGCCTTGACCACGAGCGTGTATCCCATCAGAGACGGATCGCCCGCCACGCTTTGCACCAGCGGCCGATAGAGAATGGCGCGATCTGCTTCACCGACCGAACGCGATTTCGCATTGCCGGCAACGCCAATGATTTCGTAGGTGACATCTCCGCCCTTCACACGCTGGCCGATCGGATTGACATGCGGAAAGAGCCGGTGTGCGAATTCTTTATTGATGATGGCCGTTTTGAGCCCGTCCGCGGTTTCGCTGCCGAAATCGTGACCTGCGAGTAGCGGCGTCCCGATCGTCCCGAAATAACCGGGCGTGACCATATAAAGTTCTGCGTACGTCATTCCCGCGTCTTTGCCCGACTCGCCCGCGACTGTAAATCCTTCGCTGCGATTGCCGCCGGTGAGCGGAGGCACGTCGGTCACGACCGCCGAAACAACGCCGGGCAAGGCTCTGGCGCGCTCCTCAAGCTGGTTGAGAAACACGATGGTGCGGTCCGCCGAATAGCCGTGCACACGCGGGTCGATGGAAAGAACCATCAATCCGCGCGGCTGAATGCCGATGTTGATGGCTGCTGCGTTCTGCAAGCTGCGCAGAAACAGGATGGTCGCCGACAGCAATACGACCGACATTGCGATTTGCGCAACCAGCAGCACATTGCGTAATGAGAAGCGCCGTCCTGCGCGAGCCAGTGGGTCTTCGCCCTTGAGCGCATTTACCAGGAAAGGCCGCGAAGCCGCCCATGCCGGCCCAAGCCCCAGCAGGGCTCCGCACACAAACGTCAGCACGAAGGTGAAGGAAATCACTCGCCAATCGATGCCTATTTGCAGGTCGAGGGGAACCGGAGCGGGAAGACGAAGCGTTGACAACGCGCGCGTGGCCCAGAGCGACAGCAGCAGGCCCACCACAGCGCCGCTCAGCGCGAGCAAGGTACTTTCAAACAGGAATTGGCGGCGCAGGCGATTGCGGGTTGCCCCCAGCGCGAGTCGGACGGCCATCTCTTTCTGTCGCGCCACGGCTTGTGCAAACAACAGGTTGGCCACGTTGGCTCCGGCAATCGTCAGGACCAGTAAAACAATCCCCATCAACCCGGAAAGAAACACGACCACAACCGACTTGATGTTTGGCGGGAGCGATCCTGCCTGCTCTTCATAGAAGGTGCTGTCTTTGTCGGTCGCCGGATAGGCGCGCTCATATCGGGCCGCTAGCGTCTTCAACTCCGCATCCACGGCGCTGTGCGAAACGCCGGGACGAATGCGCGCTTCGACAGCAAGCCAGTGGTATTCGCGCGAATCGCGCGGCGGTAGATTCGGCACAAGATGCGCGGTGATTCCGAGAGGCACCCAGAATTGCGCGTAAAGGATCTGCTCGGCGCCATGGAAGGCAGCCGGCGCAATCCCGACGACGGTGAAGTTGCGGCCCGAAAGCAACACTGACTTTCCGGCGATGGAAGGATCGGCGTTGAAGCGGCGGCGCCACAAGGTTTCACTCAGCACCACGACCGGAGCCGCCTCATCATTCTTCGCAAATCCACGGCCAAGAACCATCGGCAGTTCGAGCACATCGAAGAAGTTTGCGGTGACGCCCTGGCCCCAGACGCGCTCGGGTTCGCCGGATCCTCCAATCGAAGCCGGGATCTGGTCGTAGTAGGCCGCAACGCCCGAGAACGAATGGGCGTCGTCACGCACATTCTCAAAAAGCGGAAAAGGAAACTTGTTGCAACAGCGGTCGCCCTTTTGCATCGTTGAAAGCGTCAGCAGCGTGGAAGGGTCGCCCACCGGCGCGGGCCGCAGCACGAATCGGCTCACCATCGAGAAAATGGTTCCGTTGGCGCCGATGCCGAGCGCAATCGAGAGCATCGCAATTGCCGTGACTCCCGGGTGCTTCACGAGCGCGCGGAGACTGTAGCGCGTGTCCCGCACCAGATTCTCGAGCGAGGAAAGGATGCGGCGCTCGCGATGAAGCTGCCGCACCTGCTCCGCACCCCCAAGGCGAATCAGCGCCTGCCGGCGTGCTTCCTCGGGTGAAACGCCGGCTCGGATCTCGGAGTCGATGTGCATGGCAAGATGCGATTCGAGCTCTGCACGGAATTCGTCGTCAGCGTGGCCGGGACGCAACATGCCGAAAACGCGCACCCAAAGTGCTCTCAGCTTTCGCATCATTCCTCCCTCTCACGCTTCGGCTGTCGGGCTGAGAAACCGGGCGAGGATCTCGGTGGTCTGCTCCCAATCGGCGGCGGCCTTGCGCACCTGGCGCTCCCCGGCCTTGGTCAGTTCGTAGAACTTCGCTTTGCGGTTGTTTTCTGAGAAGCCCCACTTCGCGCGGACATAGCCTTCCTGCTCGAGCTTCAGCAGCGCGGGGTAGAGCGTGCCGTAGTTCAGCTCCAGCAGATCGCCACTGGTCTGCTCGATGCGCCGCGCCAGTCCGTAACCGTGCTGCGGGCCCATCATTTGCAGCGTCTTCAGCACCATCAGGGCCAGCGTGCCCTGCCATACATCGGTCTTGCCACCCATGCTCCGCTCTCCTATGGCGAACCAATAGAACAGAGCATATGCGAAGCCCTATGGGAACGCAATAGGAACAAACCTTAATTTTTCTTGAGAAGGATTTTGTGACGAATGGAGGTTCAATATGTGCGGCGAGCGCGCTCTACAGTCGCGCAAGTGCTGGCTGTAACTGTACCCGCGCAGTGCTTGCTACTTCGACGGATCCACCAGCGCGCCGTACACCACCGAGCGGCTCAGGTATTGCAGGTTTTCGCTCGCTGGTCCGGCGTTCATGCGCTGGATCATTCCTACAAACACGATGTCGTTCGTTGGGTCGATCCAGAACCAGGTGCCCGCCGCTCCATCCCAGAAGAACGTGCCCTTACCCTCGGGCAGGTTGGCCATCGGCGGGTCGAAGACCACCGCGCAGTTGTAGCCGTATCCAAATCCGGGCCGCATCACCTGGTAGCCGATGCGGAACTGCCCGGTCAGCAGGTTCGACGTCAGATGATTCGAGCTCATGAGGCGCACACTGGCCGGCGAGAGGATACGAGCGCCATTCAGCTCGCCATCATGCGCCAGCATTTCAGCAAAGCGGAAATAGTCTTCCGCGGTGGAGACAAGCCCGCCTCCGCCGGAAGGCATGCCTGGTTCCTTGGCAAAATCGCGCCTGTTCACCACGCCCGGCCCTGACGTCGAAAGGCCGCCCTTGGGATCGACCCAGTATACCGTGGCAAAACGTGACCACTTATCCTGCGGCACGTAAAATCCGGCATCCTTCATTCCCAGTGGCGTGAAGATGTGGGTGCGCATGAAATCAGGCAGCGACACGCCCGAAAGCTTCTCGACGATGTAGCCCTGGATGTCCATCGATACGGAGTAGACCCACTTCGTTCCCGGCTGGTAGAGCAGCGGAATCTGTCCGAGCCGGCTCACGAATTCGTGCAGATCCTTCGACTCGAAGAGATGGGCATCGCGATACATGTGGTCGACCGCCGTGTCGCCGAAGAGGCCGTATGTGAAGCCGGCGGTGTGCGTCATCAACTCGGCCATCGTGGGAGGATGGTCGGGATCGACGAGATTCGGCTTGCCGTCGGCGCCTGCGCCCGCGTAGACCTTGAGATGCGCGAACTCGGGAATGTATTTGGAGATGGGATCCGAGGGCAGCCACTTGCCTTCTTCGTACAGGATCAGCATGGCGACCGCGGTGACGGGCTTGGTCATCGAGTAGTCGCGGAAGATCGTGTCCTTGCTCATCGCGGTGTGGCTGGCGATATCGCGCATGCCGTAAGTGCCGTAATCGATGACCTTGCCATGACGCGCGAGGATGGTGACAACGCCTGCCACCTGTTGATCCTGCACAGCCTGCTGCATCAGCGTGTGAAGGCGCTCGAGCCGCTCTGACGAAAAGCCCACCGTCTCCGGTTTCACCTGCGTGAGATCGATAGTGTGCTGCGCAGACGGTGGCTTCGCGTGCAGCTCCTGGGCAACTGAGCAGGTCGAGCCGAGGGCAATCGCGAGAAGTCCGCAGAAAAGAATCGCGGAGTGGAGCGGTCGATGAAATCGCATCAAGGTCCCCCGAAAGGCCGCACTCCTGCGGAGAAAACCCCGCTGCGCCGAAGCGCAAATGACCGTGCGGCTAAATGCCGGAACCTTTATAGCAGACCGATCGCATGACGCAGTGCGGAATCCCGCGCCAGGGCTGCGATCAGTAGATCAGCTTGAGAGAGAACTGGATCTGCCGCGAATTGCCGGCCGTCTTGCTGATCTCGCCAAAGCCGGCGCCGTTGAGGATGTTGGCCGGCAGACCCATGGTCACGATGTTGAAGAGGTTGAAGAACTCCGAGCGGAACTGGAGGTCGACGCGCTCAGCCCCGCTCTTGCGGCGGCCAAACGGCGTGTCCTTGATCAGGGCGAAATCGAAGTTATAGAACGCCGGCCCGCGGAACGTGTTGCGTCCCAGCGTGCCGAAGCGCCCCTGGTTCGGTCCCGACCCGCCCGCTATGTGAATCGGAATGGAGAAGAAGTCAGCCGCATTGTCCGCGCCTTCGCCGAAGTAGTCCTCGCGATTGGCGCGCGAAGTCGAAAGATGCGGCTTGGCGATTTGATCCGGCCGATCCACGCCATTCGAGCCGTAGCCGGTCTGCTGGATGCCGGAATACACGGTGAACGGCGAGCCGGAACTGATGCTCGAGATGCTGAGCAGTTCCCATCCATCCGTTACTTTCTTGCTGACAGCTTCGAGGAAAGGCGCGCTTTCAAGATGCAAATCCTGTGCCAGGCTCAGGCCGAAGCCATGAGTCACATCGAAATTCGATGGAGCCTTTTCGGGATGCGTATCAAACGGATTCTGCGAGTAGCCTGACGCAACGGCGCCGGTGTTCCCGGTGCCGCCGAGGACGATGCTGGTGGTGTCGATCGACTTGCTCCAGGTGTAGCTCGCCTGCACGCCCGGGCCGCCGTGTCCAACGGTGCCTGCCAGGGAAGTTTGCAGAGCGTGATAGCTCGAATGGGCGTCGCCGAAAATGACGTTCTCCACACCGTATCCGCCGATGACGTCGCCGGCGCTGTTGAATTGCGTGTGCGGCGCAAAGCCCGCAGATGCACCTGGATAAGCATTGGGAAATCCGTAGCGCGGCAGCTTTTCAGCGGAGGTTCCCACATAGGCCGCGTCGGCAGTCAAGTTACCCATTTTTTGCTCCAGGCCCGCTGTCCACGTGAAGAGCGTGGCATTGCCAAAGGTGGGATCGATGCCTTGGAGGTTCAGCGGAGTGAGGACGTTTGTATCCGTCAACGCCTCCATGTCCGTCTGAAAGCGCTCCACGTCCATCACGGTGTTGGGTGGAATGTCCTTGGTATGTCCTGATGCGAGGATGTCGGCTCCGCCGGGGGTGTAGGTATGCGGCAACTGCGAAGAGGTGATCATGAATCCGTACGCCAGCGGCGCTGAAGCCGAGGAGACGCGGCGAGGATAAATCGAGAACGGCGTAGCTCCGGTGAGGAAGTTGTCCTGCCAGATATTCGGCTGAACCACCATGATGGCTCCGCCCGCATGCGCCGTAAGATTGTGGTTCACTGCCCAGGTTCCCTCGATCCGTGGCTGCCATCCATTTTTTGGCGTTCTGTAGCCGGGCTGCGGATTCACCAGGTACACCTGGTTCGCGCCGAAGTTGTTGAAACTCGAAGTGCGATGCGCCCGCTCCGATATGGGGTTGTAGAGATCCCAGCGAATGCCGTAGTCGAGAGTAAAGCGCGGGTTGATTTTCCAGGTGTCCTGCGCCCACAAAGCGTAGCCCTCGCGGTTAATGGCCGCGGGACCGATGTGCTGTCCGCCCGAAACAAAGGGAGGCGCGATGTCGGTGCTGTAGGCAAACGGGCTGCCGGATAGAAAGCCAGACATCGTGTCGGGCAGGGGATCGCCGACGGCGATATCGTGAGTTCCGCTTTGCGAGGTGATGGCCTCGGTGGCGTAGGCCGCCCCGCCCCCGAAATCGTATTCACCGTTGGGGCTGATCCCGAAGTAGGTGGTGTCGCGGTTGATCCGCGCCTCGAAGCCTGCCTTGAAGCTATGCGGCCCCTTGGTGAAGGCCACGGTTTGGCGGCCCTGGAAGAGATTGCCGTATGCCTGCATCACCGTTCCAGCGGCACTGTTGAATGCTTCAAACAGGCTGTCACCGAATTTGACGGCAGGATCGGTGTAGTCAGTCGTGGGAAAACCCGGCGTGGAACGCGTAATACTGATGAGCGATTCGAGAACCAGGCGCGGCGACACCGTGCGCGTGTAGGTGCCCACCACATTGCGCTGGCGGTCGATGTACTGGATCCCGAAGTTCGGATCGATCGCCGTCTGGTCGGGATTTGTAGTCGGCCCGGTCAGGTTATCCATGGTGAAGCGCGCAAAGAACTTGTCCTTGGGCGTAAAGGTGTGGTCGATGCGGAGCGAGAACTGGTCGGCATCAGTGGCCACCTTCGACGGAGTCGCATACGTATTCGCGCCAAACGGTCCAGTCGGCAGGTTAGGCAGTGGATAGCGGGCCAGCACCGCGGCAATCGCCGGAACCACCGGGACGGCCAGCGTATCGACCGAACCATCGGGATACTTGACCGTGTCGTTGACAATCGAGCTGCCGCCGGAGGGACGCTGTGCCGCCGAGGGAACGGGCATCACCTGCGTGGTGCCGAGAACCTGGCGGAATCCCTGGTACTCAGCGAAGTAGAATGTGCGCTTGCGGCCGTCGTAGAGATGCGGAATGTAAATCGGACCGCCGTTGGTGAATCCGAATTCGTTGCGGCGGAACGGCGGAATCCGGCCCGGATAGACCGGCGTGGCGTGATCGAAATAATTGCGCGCATCGAATGCGGAATTACGCACGAACTCGAAGATCGAACCGTGAAACCCGCTCGCGCCCGAACGAGTAATGATGTTGGTGAATCCCGAAGCGCCGCGCCCAACTTCCGCAGGCATCCAGCCGGAGCTGGAGTCAATGGATTCGACCGCATCCACGTTGAAGTTGGAGAAGGTCGAGCCGCCCATCTCCGGATCGCTGATGTCCGCGCCGTCCATGGCGAACGTCGCCTCATCGCCTCGCTGCCCATTGATCGCGAATTGCGCGGTGAAGTTCGTGGCTCCATTGGTGTCGGTCATGGTCCCGGCAGCCAGCAGCAGCAGCGAACTGAAATCGCGCTTGTTCAACGGCAGCTCGCTCACCGCCTGGCTCGAGAGCTCTTCACCGCCGGTCGCGCTTTGATCTTTTGCGGCAAGCGCAGTCACGGTGATTTCGCCGCGATTTGAGAGCGACACAGCGACAGGTCGCGCCGCATCCGTAATCAGGATGGGCTGGGCAAATTCGAACCGGTGGCTGTTGTCTTCAACGCTCAGCCGGTATTGTCCAGGAATGAGCGCGAGCCGGAAGTGTCCGTCTGCGCCGGTCTGGGCTTTGGCCGACGTGTCCTGGCCCGTGAGCTGAATCTGAGCATTCGGGATCGGCGCTCCGCCCGGAGTGCGCAGTACCCCTTGGAATACTGCTTGCGGCGGAGTCTGCGCTCGTGCTCCGCACGCCATTAAAGAAAGTAAAACTGCGATCCAGAAACCCTGTTGAACCCGTCCTGACAACGAGTTCGATGTGCGTTTATTCCGCGAATTTGCGATCACTGGAGGAGGCCTTTAGAAGTACTCTACGCGACGGCCCCGGGTGCAGTTTTCGAGTCTCCGGGGGTCTCATGGCGCTGCATTGATTATAGCTGTAAATGCCGTGCTAAAAGGTTTTTGCAGTGTAGATGAACAGGCTCGAGAAATGAGCCTGATGCCTGCGTATGGCGCTCTTCCCTACAATGATTTGGAGACTCCATGAGCGCCGACGAAAATCCGGTTGCGGCTGCCGCTGTTGATACCATTACCGCGGTCTCCACGCCTCCAGGCCGCGGCGGCATCGGTATCGTGCGTCTCAGCGGACCCGAAGCTGCGTCGATCGCTGCGCAATTGGTCGTACTGCGCCAGCCCATGGAGCACGGTCGCGCGCGCTTGGCTGAGATACTCGATGCACCCGATGCGGGTGGTGAGCGCATCGACGAAGCCGTCGTCACCTTCTTCGTCGCACCCAATTCGTACACCGCCGAGGATCTTGTCGAGATTGCCGGGCACGGTTCTCCCGTGGTGCTCGATCTCTTGTTGCGTCGCGCGCTCGATCTGGGTGCGCGCCTTGCCGAGCCCGGCGAATTCACGCAGCGCGCGTTTCTCGCCGGAAAAATCGACCTCACCCAGGCCGAAGCCGTGCGAGACCTGATTGAAGCCCAGACGTTGACCCAGGCTCGCCAGGCCGCGAGTCAGATGGGAGGCGCGCTCAGTCGCCGCGTGCAGCCGGTGAAGCAGGATTTGGTCGAATTGATTGCGCTGCTCGAGGCTGGGATCGATTTCGCCGAAGACGATGTCGAGGTTACGCCGCAGGCTGAAATCGCCAGCCGCATTGAGGAACTCGATCCGCCGCTTGCCGCTCTTGAGGCTTCGTTTGCGCGCGGCCGCATCGTGCATGACGGGCTCACTCTTGCCATTGTCGGGCGGCCGAATGCAGGAAAGAGTTCGCTCTTCAATCGCCTTGTCGAGCGCGATCGGGCCATCGTCACCGCGGTTCCTGGAACCACCCGCGACCTGGTCACGGAGCGCATCTCTCTCGGCGGCATCCCGCTCGAACTGGTCGACACAGCCGGTCTGCGCGAATCGGCTGAAGAAGTGGAGCGGCTGGGTATTGCGCGCAGCCGCGAAGCGCTCGCCGATGCGGCGCTGGTGCTGGTGGTGCTCGACGCCACGCAGACCCTGAACGACGAGGAGCGCGCTCTGCTTGCATCCGTGCAGAACCGCCCTGCGTTGGTTGCGATCAACAAGAGTGATCTGGCCGCAGGCGACGGAATCGAATTCGATCGCAGCGCGGTGGCGAGTGCCGGCCTGGATTCTCTGCCAACATCCGCACTGACAGGACATGGGATCGATGCGCTTCGCGAGCGAATCCTCGCCCTGGCCACGGGAGGCGCTGCATCCGAGCCTGGAATGCTGACCAGTGTGCGGCATCAGCAGGCAATCGCCTCCGCGCGGTCAGGGTTGGCCGATGCCGGGCGCGCCAATACCAACAACGTTCCGCACGAAATGATCCTGATCGACCTCTATCGCGCCCTCTGGGCTCTCGATTCGCTCACAGGCCAGACAACACCGGACGACATTCTGAACCTCATCTTCTCAACCTTCTGCATCGGAAAATAATTCTGTGTGCGAGGAGGCTCGGCGACTTCCTTGCGTGGCAGCTTATACATGAATTGCTCTGCCGGGCTCATGCGCCCGTAGATGATCCGAAAGGAGAAATCGTGTTCACCCTCAAAGGAGTTTCCAAATTCCACAGCTGGACACATTCCAGTCTGAGTCTCTTGCTTGACCACCTGTCCACAATTCGACCGATCGATTATGTAAAGGAATTGCCGAGCTTCGGATTTCCTACACTGCAGAAGCAGGTGATTCATATTTTCAATTGCGAGGGGTTTTGGATTCACACGTTAGAGGGGCGCAGCTATGTCGATCGAAGCCCCGCTGACTGTCCTTCCATAGCGGACGCGAGACGTCTGCAGTCGGAAGTTATCCGAGGAACTCAAGCATACTTGTCTGTCTTGACCGAGCAACAGCTCAACACTAGTACGGAACTTCACTTTTCAGACGGAGACAGCGCAGGACGGACGCCCGCGCTCATCCTGCATCATCTTCTGACCCATGCTTTTCACCACAAAGGCCAGATCGTCGCCATGTGCCGGGAACTGGGTTTTCCGGCACCGGATACAGACCTGAATCAGTTTGAATGAACGATCGAGAGCCACACGCCGGCGCTCACCAGAGGCGTTCCCTGGCCCTGATTCTCGACAACCACATCATGCGTCCGGCTTAGGACAGTGCCAGGTTCATGTTACTGATGGCCTCATCGATTTCCTGAGTGTTTTTGAAGCCAACCGTGGCAGAATCCACGCCTGCATTCTGGAAAGCGAACCGCATCGCCTTCACGCGGTCATCGTGACTGTGGTCGAACTGACCGCCGCCGCAGAGCTTCATGCCAATCACGCCCAGTCCTTCCTTCTTCAGCTCATGGATGTGATCCACGACTTCACTGACGTTGTCGGGGTGGTTGGTGTCCTCATAGGTCGGGCCGTCCATGCGCGCTCCGCTGTGATTGATGCGGATCAACCCTACGTCGAGCCAGGTGTTGCCCGGCATCTGCCGGAGCGCCGGCAGCCCATGCACTGAGGCGCCATGGGTGCGGATGATTTTCCGCTGTTGCGCCTCGAGGATCCCGTCCTGCCAGCGTTTTGTGGTTTCCGGCCAGTCGGCCGAGTGCTGCCAGTGGAGCAGCATGATATCGAAGTACTCAGTCTGCGAGGTGCGCCGCAGCTCGTCAAACTTGGCCTGCGGGTCGATGCCCGCGTGGAACGTCGTCACCTTGCTCATCAGGTGATAGCTGTCGCGCGGAAGGCCTTTCAGCGCTTCGCCCAGCATCCCAGGAGTCTGGTAGGCCTCGGCCGTCTCAAAGAAACGGATGCCATGGTCGTAGGCGTAGTGCACGAGGCGAGTGAACTCCTGCTGCCCCAGAGCGGCTTGCACAGCGCCGCTGTCCGTTCCAGTTCCGAAGGCCAGCCGCGTCACTTCCATCTTCGAGCGGCCCAGCACGACCCTGTCGGTCGCGGTGGGTTTGGCGCTCAGCGGAAGGGTTCCTACGGTTGCCATGGCGCCGGCGGCCAGACCGGCTTTGAGGAAACTGCGCCGTGTAGTTGGACTCATTTTCGACCTCCGCGGCTCAGGCCGGTGGGCGAGCCGGATGAGTGGATGTTAGCACGCACGCTGCTACATCCTCGCAAACAATTCTGAGCGGATTGGGTTAGGTTGCTGATGTCCTCGGAAGCTTCCCGAGCCAACCTGACGATTTGCTCGGCGGTGAAAGCGCGACCTATTCCACTCTCAACGCTTTCACCGGGTCGATGGACGCAGCCCTTCGCGCGGGAATCATGCCGGCCACGCACGCCGCCGCGACCAACACACCAACGGCTCCTGCCATGACCACGGCATCCACATGAGCAATGTCATAGAGCTGCGATTTCACAAATCGCACGCACAGTATCGCGATGGGAATACCGATCGCAAGCCCGATTCCGACTTGCAGCAAGGCACCCCGCATGATCATTCCGATCACGCGTGTGCGGGCCGCGCCCAAAGCCATGCGGATACCAATCTCCGGCGTGCGTCGAGCCACTGAGTATGCTGTGACGCCGTAGAGTCCGAGCGCGGCTAGCAGGAGCGCCAACACCCCAAACAGAGAAGTGAGCCTCGCAATGAGGCGCTCTTCCGTGAAGCGGTCGTCAATTTGCTGCTGGAAAGTCTGGAACTTCACGATCGTCAGATTCGGATTGATGCTCGCCAGCGTGTCGCCAACAATCTTTTCAAAGCCTGGAACAGGGCTCCCGGTCTGGATCACCAGAGCTCCGGCGTACATTGATTGGTCTCGATCGAGATGGTAGTCAGGGTCGTTGGCATTTCCGGCGCGCTGCGTGAGCGGCAGAAAATACATCGCATGGTCTTTCCAATAGACGCTTGTGTAGGTCGTGTCCTCCACCACGCCTACGATCTCATGTGATCCATCAAAGCCGGCGGAGCCAGGCCCGGAAAACCCAAAGCGGTGGCCGATGGGATTGCGCTTGCCGAAGAACTGCTTGACGAATTCCTGGTTAACGACGGCGACGGGCGGCGCATTCAGTGTGTCCTGCAGTGTGAAGCCGCGGCCCATCACGACGTGGGTGCCCACAGAGTCGAAGTACTCCGCGGTACCTTTCACCCAGGATGCGCCCTTGTTCAGGTCTGGATCGCCCTGAACCTTGACGCCGGATCCCCAGTTGTTCGCTTCCATCGGCGTATAGGTTGAGAGGCCAACTTTGAGAACGCCGGGAATCGCATGGAAACGATCGACGATTGTTTGGTAGAGAGTTTCGACTTCCGTGTTCTTGTAACCGGCTGCCTGCGGATTGATGTGGGCGATGTAGCGGTTCGTCGTTTCGAGTTTCATGTCCACGTTTTCGGCCTTGCTGAGGCTTTGGGCAAAAAGTCCGGCAGCGACCAGCAGCACAAGGGAAAGAGCCGCCTGCAAGACGACGAGGATGCGCTGTACGAAAGACGCTCCTTGTGAAGAGGTGCGGGCACTCGATCGCAGGGCTTCGATGGGCTGCGTGCGCGCCGCCATCAACGCGGGCGCAAGGCCAAAGAGAACACCGGTCACGAGCGAGAGCGCAAAGGCAAAGCCGATGACGAGTGCCGAGGGCGAAGCGGCGACCGGCATGTTTTGTTGATGAGGAAAGGCAAGTGCGAGAAGCGCGTGCGCACCGAGATAAGACACGGCGAGGCCGAGCAGACCACCAACACCGGAAAGGAGAACGCTCTCGGTCAAAAGCTGGCGCACAATGCGGCTGCGTTGCGCACCAAGTGCCGAGCGGATTGAAAGCTCCGCGCGACGACTCATACCGCGCACCAGGAGCAGGTTGGCGATATTCGCGCAGGCCACGAGCAGCACAAGCGCGGCGATCCATTGCAGCAACCGCAAGTGGTCCTTATATCCGTCCTGCATGTTCTGGATGCCGCCTCCTCCTGGCGTGAGAACCACGTGCGTGTGGGGCAGGACCTTCTTGGCCCGCGCATCGGTAAATGTCTTGAGAGGCGCGAACTCTTCCTTAAGCAGGGTGCTGGCCTTGGCCTGGAGCGCCGGCAGGGAAGTTCCCGGTTTCACGCGGCCGATGATGTAGGCCCATTGCGTGTCGGGATCAGTGAAATAGGGCGCGCCAATTACCTCGTCCATCGAGTTCATGGGGATGAAATACTTGGGCGGATTGGTATCGATGCGATCCCCGTAAAAACCCTTCGGTGCAACGCCAATGATCGTGGCCGGTTTGGTGTTGATGTAGAACGCGCTTCCCACCACTTTCGGATCGCCCGCATAATCCTGCTGCCAGGCGTCGTAACTCATCACTGCTGTGATGGGCGCACCCTTCTGATCATCGGAATCCATAAAGAGCCGGCCTGCCGCAGGCGAAAGACCAAAGACCCGGAAGTAGTTGCCGGAGACGAAGGTTCCCATCACGGATTTTGCGACGGTCTGGGGACCGGCGCGGCGCACAGTGATAGGCCGCCAGGCGTAGCCGGATTCCATCGCCGCCAACTCTTCAAACTCCGGCAGGCTCTTCTTGAACATGTAATAGGTGTTCGTCGCAAACAGCGAATAGTCTCCGCTGTCATGCCAGCCGCCATTGACGCAGCAGTCGTCGTTGTCGCCGATGCGAACGAGAGTCTTGGGATCTGCGACCGGCAGATTGTGCAGCAGGATGGCATTGACCAGCGTGAAGATGGCCGAGTTGGCGCCGATTCCAAGCGCAAGCGTCAGCAGCACCGTCATCGTGAATCCCGGCGCCTTCGCAAGCTGCCGGATCGCAAACCGCACATCCTGAGACAGGGCCTTCATCCAATCCTCCAGGAGACAGAAAATCCCCATTGGCTTGATGTACGTATTTCGCTGGCCGTGAGTTCTTCTGAGCTAGCGTTGGATCAGTAGCAGCTCGCGGCCGGTATCAGTGGATTTCAATATCGCCGGAGCCCGTTTGAGCCCGGAGGGTGGGACCGCCGCCGTTCAGAGTGCCATGAACGTGATGGTGATCGAGCGTGCCCTGCATCATCATCTCGTGCTCAGTGGTTACTGAGCCGGATCCTGTCGATGCATCGAGCGTCAGGGGTGCATTGCCCGTCCAGAGTTCGATGTTGCCTGACCCGGTATGGAGAATCCATTGACCGGAAGGCGTGCCGCTGGCCTTGATATTCCCGGATCCGGTGTGGCCGTTGAAGCTGCCGTGTACATCTTTCAGCTCAATATCGCCCGAGCCAGTCTCCGCGGTGACATCGCCGTGGCCTGTCTGCGCCGCGGTGATATTGCCGGATCCGGTTTTCACCAGGAAGGGTCCCTCGAGGCTTGTCGCGCGAATATCGCCCGAGCCCGTCTGGAGCTTCGCATTCTGCCCAACACCTTCGTCGACGATGTCGCCGGAGCCGGAGTTGGCGGCAAGCTGAGTTCCCGCAGGCGCTTCAATCTCGTAATCGATGCTGATGCCGCGCCACTGCTCATCGTGCTGGCCAACGCGAATCGAATCGCCATTCTGCTCGATGGGAGGATTCGCGGCAATCTGGCGTGCTTGTTCTTCACTGCCGTCGTCATGTACATGGATCTGGCCGTGAATATGGATCTGGTTACCGGAGCTCCGTGTGATGTGGATGTTCCCCGATCCAGTGGAGACCGTGAGCTGCCCCGTGCCACTGACTGAAAGCGTGCGATCGAAAGGCAGCGAGGGACCTTCATCCGCCCTCCCTTCTGCGACGGGGCTCACCACAGCTGCCATGCGAATTGCGGGCGCGGGCGCCAGAACGGCAACCTCGGCAGAATTTTCCGGCTGGGGAAGAACCGCGGGCATGGCTGGAGTTACGGGCCATTGCAGGAAGGCCCGATCGCCGGGTTGGAGAGTCTGTGCTGAGGGCACGGTTTGTAATGCCTCCAGGTGTGGTGCATCCAGGAATGTGGGCGCGACGAGAGTCACAGAAGGCGAAGCGAAAGTTGACGAAGCAGAAGCAGATTGCGCGCTGACCGCAGCCTGCACGCGGACAAGAGTCGTAGAAGCCAGCAATGCAAGCGGCACCAGCGCGACAGCAACAAGTGCGCGGCGTCCACCGGTGAAGCACTGGCGGAATGAAGAGTCGTTGAGCAAGCGCTCAATGCGTCGGGACAAACTGCCGGGACGTGCCATGGCGATTCCTATCGGGGTTGGGCGCGGTGCTGCCGCGAATTCAAGAAGGATCTGTGCATAGGAGGTGCAGCTCGGTGCTTCTTCCATAGCCGCGTGGTCGCTGATCGCTTCGGCCAGCTCAGCGAGTTCGTGCTTGAGCCACCACCCGAGCGGGCTCGGCCAGACGAGGGCGGTGTAGAGGCCCGCAAGCAGCTGCAGGTAGAAGTCGCCCTGGCGGATGTGCGAGCGCTCATGCGCCAGCACGATGCGCAGTTTCTCGCTGTCCCAGCTCGTGAAATCCGCCGGAAGCAAAATGGCGGAGCCGATCGTGAACGGGGAAGCGATCTTGCTGCTGGCCCGCACCTGGAGCGAAGCTGCGTCGCGCGGCAGTTGCTCTGGGCTGATTGGCACGGCTGTGCGCCACAGGCGAGCCGCTGCGAGGAAGCCGAGCGAGAGGCGAATCATAAACAGGGCGGCGATCCCAAAATAGAGAGCGAAAGCCAGAGCTACGGGAGAACCGGAGTTGTGCGGGACCGGTGCTGGCGATGGCATTGCCGGCGCGGGAACCGCGTTCTGCTTCGATTCGGATGAAAAAGCAACGGAGCTGTCCGGCGTAATTGGAGTCCTTGTCTCATGATTCGCGGTACGATGCATGCGCGCAGTTGGGACAGACCTTTCGGCTATGCGGCGAGTGGCACTCGGCTTAGGCGCAGCGGATGCCTGGATCCTCGGCGGATCGCTTTGGCGGGTCGGGGCTGCGGAAGTCGCGACTTTGCTGCCGGATCCGGTTTTGCCCTGAATGCGGGCCTGCAGTTCTTCCAGCATCGTCATGGGATGCGCCGGGACGACGACGTCGACTCCCACGGGCAGAAGATGCCACTGCGCAGTGATGGGAAGCAGCAGCGGCATGGCAAGCGCGGAGATCAAGACAAGGCCCCATGCTGACTTCTGAGCCAGCACATTGCGAACCCGAAAAACACGCAGGCCCACTGCAACTGCAAATCCGACCAGGAGCGAACGCAGGGCTGCTTCGATGAAGACGGGAATCATGGAGCCTCCTTTTTAGGGGATGGTGCGGCCTTTTGTGCGGCGGCGATGCGATCGGCCAATCGTTGCAGCTCAGCGCGATCAAGCACGTTGGAATCGACCATGCCGACCAGCAGTGCCTCGACGGAACCCTCGCAGAACCAATCGACGATGCGCTTGACGGCGCGGCCCGTGACCCGCTGGCGCGATTCGGCGGGATGGTACACGAAGGTCCGATTGTCCACATGATGCGCGAGATAGCCCTTTTCTTCGAGCCGGCGAAGGACGGTCCGAACCGTCGGATCCTTGAGGGGCCGGTCGAGCTCTTCTCTCACCTGGTCCGCCGTGGCGGAACCATAGCGCCAGACGATGAGCAGGATCTCGCGCTCCAATTCGCCTAGTTCTGCCGGATCATGAGGTGGAGTAGCCCGATCGTTCATAGTGTTACCGACTGTAACACATAAACGCCGGGAACGCGCAAGCAAATTTTTAGACAATTCCGAGCAGGGTGGGACTGGGGATCGTTTGCCCAGCAATAATAGAAGCGGGTGAGCCATGAATCCATCTGTGCAAGCCAACCGCGACGCGATCACCGTTTCGGCAGGTCCCCAACTGAAGGCCGCGATGGTCCTGGCCATCGCAGCCGACGTCATTCAGATGATCGGTTTTCCCCTGTTTCTTGAGGGCGGGGCATCTCCGGCCGATGACATCCTCGATATCTGCATGGCCGGTCTGCTGAGCTTGCTGCTCGGTTGGCATTGGGAGTTCCTGCCTTCCTTCGCTGGCAAGCTGGTTCCCGGTGTCGACCTGGTGCCGCTGTGGACCCTTGCGGTGGCCAACGTCTATCGCAAGTCTAGGCAGCACGTAGTTTCGCCAAAAAACGATCGGGCGGTCTGAGATTGCAACACATCGGAATCGTCCAGGCAACGCTCGAATTCAAGTGACGCGGCCCCGCTCAACTCTGCGATACTAATCCGTTATGCCGATCGCTGATCTGCAGGAAGCCGCACAGAAAATTGCACAACTCCTCGTCAACCTGAACAAGCTCGGAGGCATGCGCCTCAAGTACCGCATTACAGCGGGCGACGGCGCGCGCGATCCCGAGGGGATGGAGGCACGCGAGATCTATGTTGAGCTCAGCGGTCCGGACGCACCCATGCTCACCCAGCACAACGGTGAACTTTTGCGTGCTCTCGAGGCGGTTGCCGTGCAGATGTTGCGTCTCGATCAGCGGGAACACGACCTCATCAGCTTCGACTCCGGCAACTATAAGGCTCTGCGCGCACAGGAGCTGCGAATGGCCGCTGAAACGGCCGCGGAGAAGGTGCGTAAGACTGGCGTTCCCTACGCGTTTCCGCCGATGAACAGCCGCGAGCGCCGTCTGCTTCACCTCGCGTTTCGAAGCATTGAAGGCGTTGAGACCGCGAGTTCCGGCGAAGGCCTGGAGCGCTTTCTTGCGGTTTACCCAGCCGGTAAAACGAATCTTCCGGTCACTCCGCCGGTCAGGCCGCGAGGCTTCGGCCGCAGGTAGATCTTCATCCGCTCGAAAACGGGTATGCCACAATACCCTGAATGAGAATCGTCAAGCTTCTATGGGTCATCGCTCTAGCCGTGTGTGTTTGCCCGGCACAGAGGCGCCTCGCACTCATCGACCAGGATGGGTCCGGTCCCGGCGGCTCGAATCAGATGGCCATCCTTGCTCTGCTGCAATCGCCACAGGTCAAGATTCTCGGCATCACCATGGTGACCGGCAATGCCTGGCGCGATGAAGAAACCCTGCACACATTGCGCATGCTTGAGCTCACAGGGCACGGCGACGTGCCGGTCGCGAGAGGCGCGGTGTTTCCGTTGGTTCGCACGCAACGCGAGACCGAATTGCTTGTGCCTCTGAACGGCAAGGTGGGCTGGCTCGGGGCGTGGGGCGAGGGCCAGACCAAGCTCGTCGAAACACCGCAGGGCGTGAAGCCGATAACCCCGGAGCATCTCACGTCGCACGGGCCTTATGACCTTCCATCGATGCCGGAAGGGAAGCCCGAACTCAAGTCAATCGATGAAGACGCCGCGCATTTCCTCATCCGCGAGGTACGCGCCCATCCGCATGAAGTTACGATCTATGCGGCCGGCCCGATGACCAACATTGCGCTCGCCATCTCCATCGATCCCGAGTTTGCGGCGCTGACGCGCGGCATTGTGCTGATGGGTGGGAGCCTCAGCCCGCAGACCGACGATCCGGAATTCGCCAATAGCCCGCGACATGAATTCAACTTCTGGTTCGATCCGGAGGCGGCACACATCGTTCTCCGCGCCGCGTGGCCTCGCATCGACGTCACCACGGCCGATGTCTCCATCAAGGCGCCCTTCTCGAAGCAGATGCTCGACGAGATTTCGCGATCGCAATCACCGGCCGCGCGCTACATTGCTGCCTGGAGCCAGGACCGCTACTACATGTGGGACGAACTCGCCGCCTGCGCGTGGCTCGATCCGACCCTGATCACGAAAGAGAAACTCATCTACATGGACGTGGATCTGAGCCGCGGACCAAGCTATGGCGACACGCTTACCTGGAGCGAGGGCATGAAGCCTGAAACCGGAGTGCGCCTCGTCCATGCCCAGTTGGATCTCGATCTGCCGCGGTTCCAGAAGATGTTTGTGGAGCTGATGACAGCGGGAGCAAAATAGGCGGACGGGGAGAAGAGAGGGAAACCGAAGATGGTATCGAGACTCGGACAAAGCAAGCTCGTGGCGTTTGCGGCAACCACCGATCCCGCAAAGGCACGCAGTTTCTATGAGGGAGTGCTTGGCCTGCGGTTGGCGTCAGACGAGGCGCCCTTCGCGCTTGTATTCGATGCCAACGGAACCATGCTGCGCGTGACTACCGTCAAGGAACATCATCCCGATCCGTTTACCGTCCTCGGCTGGCAAGTGAACTCGATTGACTCCACGGTCGGCGAACTCGCTGCCGCGGGCGTTGAGTTCCAGCGCTATCCGGGCGTGAACGATAAAGATCCCAATGCCATCTGGAAGTCTCCGGGCGGTGCACGCATCGCGTGGTTCAAGGATCCAGATGGCAATGTGCTGAGCGTGACAGAGTTTGCGGCAGGTTGAATTAGCCTTTGGAATCGGTTCGTTGACCGAACTTTTCGGCTTCGAGCCGCCTTTGGAAGTCTTCGTTGTAGTCGAGATAAGCCTGATGGGCTTCTTCCTCTGGGACAGTCTTCTCGTGGCCAATAGAGCTGAACAGAATTTGTCCATTTGACCGCTCAATGAAGACTGACGGGAATTGCGCCAGGACCGCGTTAATCTCGTCGGCACTCGCAATAAGCCGGTCAAAGTAGTCGATGTGCTCAAGCATCTGAATCAACGTCGCTTGCTTCCGTGCAGCCAGGCACCTGTTCAAATACTCAACGCCAAATTGAACAACGGACTCGTTGACCATTTGTGTTCGCCGCCATAAGGCTTCGATTGATTTGCGAGACTTAAAATGGGGCGCCCCTTCAGAAGGGCGCCCCTCTAAACCAATCACTCAAATCTTCTTACCCGTTCAGCAGTTCCTGCAGCTTGTTCAGCGTGCGGTGCAGGTCCTTGTCGGTTCGGCGTTGCTCGTCAATCTTGCCGATCGAGTGCATCACGGTGGTGTGGTGCTTGTTGCCGAACTGCCGCCCGATCTCAGGCAGGCTGGCCTCGGTCATCTGCTTGGCGAGATACATCGCGATCTGGCGAGGCACCACCACGTTGCGCGAATTGTTCTTCTGTTTCAGGTCAGCCACCTTCATGCCGAACTGCTCGGCCACGGCGCGTTGAATGGCCTCGATGGTCACCTTGCGCACCTGCATGTCGATGAACTGCTTCAGGCACTGCTGTGTCGCGGCAAGTGTGATCTCCATGCGATTGAGCTGGCACCACGCGATGAGCCTCACCAGCGCGCCCTCGAGTTCGCGCACGTTGGTTCGCACATTCGAGGCGATGAACAGAGCCACGTCGGTCGGCAGCACCACCTGCTCGGTCTCCGCCTTCTTCTGCAGGATGGCAACCTTGGTCTCCAGATCGGGTGGCTGGATGTCGGCGATCAGGCCCCATTCGAATCGCGAGCGAAGACGATCCTCGATTTCCGCCAGTTCCTTCGGCGGCCGATCCGAGGCGATCACAATCTGGCGCATGCTCTCGTGCAGCGCATTGAAGGTGTGGAAGAACTCCTCCTGCGTGCGCTCCTTCTGCGCAATGAACTGGATGTCGTCGATCAGCAGCACATCCACCGAGCGGAAGCGATCGCGAAAGCTTGTCATGCGGTCGTTGCGCAGGGAGGTGATCATCTCATTGGTGAACTTCTCAGCCGACACGTAGCAGATGCTCGACGCCGGATTGCGTCGTTTCACTTCATGGCCAATGGCATGCATCAAATGGGTCTTGCCCATCCCCACGCCGCCATATAGGAAGAGGGGATTGTAGGCCCGCGAAGGTCTCTCGGCGACTGCCAAGGCAGCAGCACGCGCAAACTGGTTGCCGTTGCCGATGACGAAATTGTCGAAGGTGTACTTCGAATTGAGTTGCGCCGCCGTCGACCAGTCGAAGCGCGCCTGCTCCGGTAGGCGGTGGATCGGCGGGGCCGTCGGCGCATGCGCCGGTAGCGGTCCAAAACCGCCATCCTTGCGCTGCGGAGGCAGCGTCGGATCGTCGCTCGCCGTGACGAAGCACACTTCGTCGAATTCCAGCGCGTTCAAATCGATCGCTTCCTGGATCAGATCGCCGTATTTGTCCCCGATGTGTTGGAACTCGGGCGTCGGCACACGCACATAAAGCTTGCGTCCTGCCGCATGGCTGTACCGAGTGGGCTTGAGCCAAGTCTCATAGGACTGGCGGATCACTTTCTTTTCCAGAGCCGCGAGAATCTGGAGCCATGGATTGATTGCCGAAGCCGGCGAAATTGCGAATGCCATCGAGCGAGTCCTTGCCGGCGTCTCCTTGTGTAATGCCAGAACGTTCATTCATCCCGTTTAAGCAATAGGCATCTTGCTCGATGAGATTTTCACTCACCGTCGCGTTGTTTCTCTGCCTGGCTGTATTGGCCCCTGAAGTACACCTCGGGACACGGGATGAAACGACTTCCGTGGGACGCTGGAAACTTTCTTGAACGGTCCCGATGGTAGCACATTTGCCGGTCGTTGCAATCCCCCATTCACATAAGTTTGCCGAATCTCTCGCAGGTTGCACCATCGATGGTGAAAGCGACGAAATTTTTTCTGAATGCGCCGCTCATGAGCTAATTGCGCAACAGAATTCTTTTGTCACGAGCATCTTCGTCGACTCTTCTTTCGCACTTGGGACTCGAAGGACAAAAGCAGGCGGGAAACCTTGCGCGCTGGATTCCGGGCTCAACCTGCGATACACTTAATACTTGCCGCCAAGGCGCAGATTCTTCGATAGAAACAGGAGCGCATTTTCATGCCCAAGCGCACATTTCAACCCAACCGCCGCAGCCGCGCAAAGAAGCACGGTTTTCGCGAGCGGATGAAGACCAAGAGCGGCGCTGCCGTGCTCAGCCGCCGTCGTGCGACTGGGCGCAAGCGCGTAAGCGTCAGTCCCGGCTTCCGCGACTGAGCCGATTTGCGGATTTGTATCTTCCGGAACGCATCACCTTTCTTCCCATTCCGGGCAGTCCAATCCGGCGCCGCTATGAACCCTCCGCTGTACGTCGAATCAAATCGATCCGCAACTGAACATGATCGTCGTCGCCAGTCTCTGGTGGGCGTGCGCCTGCGGAAACATGGCGAGTATGCGCGCGCCTACACCGCGGCGCGAAAACATCAGTCAGCCTCAATGAGCTGGTTCCTCGCTCCTCAACTTGAAGCTGCGGGTGCGCCCCGCGTTGGACTCACGGCCGGAAAGGTATTAGGCAAGGCCCACGAACGGAATAGGATCAAGCGCCGCATGCGCGAAGTGCTGCGCCGGCATGTCGATCTTCTGCCGCAAGGATGCGACCTGATCCTGCACCCCCGCCGCGCCGTATTGACTATGGAATTCACGAAACTCAGCGCCGAGGTCCTGCGTATTCTTCGACAGGCATTGGTCGAGGCGGAACAGATTCGGAAATCCGCGCAGGCAAAGCCAACTCTATGAAACCGGTTCTGCTCGTCATGCTCGCGTTCTACCGTCGCTGGATTTCTCCCGGGCTGCACGCATTGAGTCCGGGGGGCTGCCGGTTTGCGCCCACCTGTTCTGAATATGCGTCCGAGGCAATCGCCACGCATGGAGCGATGCGCGGGATGGCGTTGGCGGCTTGGAGGCTGTTGCGCTGTAATCCCTTCAGCCACGGCGGCTTCGATCCAGTTCCACCGCCAGCCCCCCACAAGTCATCCAACTCAAGCCATTACCATAGAAAGAGCGGCGCCTGCTGACGCGCCCGTCGTGAGACGACAGGAAGTTCCCTTTGCCCGAAATACGTAATCCCAATCTTGAGTCGCAGGGGCCCGGCGGCGGAGGCAGCGGCGGCGATTTCCGCGGCATCATCAGCTTTACGTTCCTTGCATTGGCTGTCCTCCTGGCCTTTCAGTATTTTCGGGCCAAGCCCTCGGAACCTGCCCAGCAGCCACAGCAGCAGCAGCAAACCCAGTCCGCTTCGCAACCTTCGCCTGCGGGCGCGCCCGGCGCTGACACGTCTTCGCCTTCGTCTTCTTCGCCTTCGCAGACCCCCGCAATCGTTGGCCAGAGCGAAACCGAGACCACCGTCGAAAACGAGCTTTACAAGATCGTCTTCACCAGTCGCGGCGCGCAGGTCAAGCACTGGATCCTGAAGAAATTCCGTGACTCCTCGGGCCAGCCACTCGACATGGTGCAGCCGCAGCTCGCGCAGCAGTTCGGCATGCCGCTCTCGCTCTTCACCTATGAGCCGGCACTGACCGCGCAGCTGAACTCTGCCCTCTACCAGGTTTCTGTTTCCGGTGCGCAAAGTGCGGCAACCGAACGGCTGCTCGCTCCTTGCACCCTCACATTCCACTTCGCGCAAAATGGCCTCGACGTCGTTAAGACGCTCCAATTCGATTCGACCTATGTGATCGGCATCGATACCCAGGTCCGGCGCAACGGTCAGATTGTGCGCGCGCTGGTCAGCTGGCCCGCGGGGCTCGGCGATATGGAGCAGTTTCTGCCTCCCTCGCCGAATCGCAACAATCCGCTGCCGGCGCCCTCCCAGATTGTCACGTCGGTCAACGACAAGCAGGACACCATTGCTTCCAACAAGGTGAGCGGCAACGGCACCACTGAGCAGCCTTATGAATACGCGGCACTCACCGATCTCTATTTCGCTGCAGCGTTTCTGCCCGATCAGCCGGCCGACGCAACCATGGTCACGATGCATCACTCGGTCGATGTGCCGAGCGACCTGACCAATGCCAACAGCCAGAAGAAGCCGACCGATGTGCTTGGTCTTGCTTTGGGCTCGACGACCGGCGATGCAAGCCTGCGCCTTTACGCCGGTCCTAAGGCCACTGAGATTCTTTCGGCGATCCACTCCACCGGTGCCGATGGCAAACCCTCCGGTTCTTCGCTTGCCCCGCTCATCCAGTACGGCATGTGGACCATCATTGCCAAACCTCTTTATTACGCGCTGCGCTGGCTTCGCAACCTCCTGGGCGCAGGCGCATTCAGTTGGGGCTGGTCCATCATCATCTTCACTATCTCCTTCACCATAGCCCTGCTGCCCACGCGCTTCATGATGATGAAGTCGTCGCTACGGATGATGCGCATTCAGCCCAAAGTGGATGCGCTTAAGCGCAAGTACGCAAATCTCAAGGCCACTGACCCCAAGCGCGCCGAAATGAACGCGGAGATGATGCAGCTCTACAAGGACGAGGGCGTGAACATGTATGGCGGCTGCCTGCCCATGCTGCTGCAGATGCCGCTCTTCTTCGCCTACTACAAAGTGCTGCTCAATGCGGTCGAGTTACGGCAGGCGCATTGGTTCTGGCTCAAGGATCTGTCCCAGCCCGATCCGACACACATCGTCCCAATCCTCATCATTGTCACGATGTTCCTCACCCAGTACATCACTCCTTCGCCTGGCATGGACGCCGCCCAGCGCCGCATGATGGCCTTTATCATGCCGGTCTTCATGGGATTCATTCTCTGGCACTATGCGTCCGGTTTGGCGCTCTACTGGGTGACGAGCAACATCATCAATCTGGCGCTGCAGATACTGGTGAACCAGTCCAGCATCGGCAAGGAGATGCATGCCATCGCTGCCCGTCGCGCTCAAAAAAAAACTAATGCCGGCGCTGGCCAGAAGGTGATCCAGGGCCGTCGCTAGGCTCTCCTGCGTCTGGCCTTCTGTCCAGCTTAATAAGCGCATGTCACGCGGGAATATGCGAGATGGATTGCACATCCACATTCCTCCAGATGGCCCTCTTCCCGGAATAGGTTCGCTGCAGCGCGATACCACTACAGCAGCAGGTCGGAAATCGGGGTGAACTGTGCCCATTACACGGGGTATGACCGGTCGGCCAAGGCATGCCGCAAGGCGGTACCCGGCCTCCCGGATGCGGCGCTCAACACAACCGTTTGTGGGGTTTCAGTCATCTGCCTTATTTACAGGATGGATTTGGTCTTCCTTCCAACGAATTTCGTGGGGTTTGATCGAAGGGGGTGAGTTTCAGTAGCATGAGAATGGATTTTGATTGGGCAACAAACACCCGGGAGCCGGGAGGGGAGGATAGCCGATGACGGAACTCGCCTCGGTTCACAGTGAAGAGACGCAGAAATCCCAGGTGGATACCGAGACCACCGAGCGGTTTATTGCAGAAAAGCATATAGGGGAACGTATCAAGAGACTTCGCCTCAAGAAGTCCATGGGACTGGTGGAACTGGGGAAGCATACAGGCCTATCAGCAAGCTTTCTCTCCCAGCTTGAGACCGGCCGTGTCGTTCCTACGCTACGCAACTTGGCGAGGATCGCCATGGTCTTCTCGAAAGATCTCTCCTACTTTTTTGAGAGCGAGCCACAATCGATGTTCCGTGTGCACCGGCGAAAGGAACGCGTCCGGCTGCCGCAAACCGGCGTCGACGAACCCACATACTACTTCGAAAGTCTTGGCTACATGGTGCCCGACCGGCACATGGACCCTTATTTTGCCGAATTTATCCCTCTTGAGAAGAATCAGGAACCACGGGCCCACATGCATCCCGGCTACGAATTCCTCTATGTGCTCGATGGGGAACTCGATATTCGGCACGGGGAACATCACGCCACGCTTGCTCCGGGAGATGCCGTCTATTTCGATTCCAGTACGCCGCATTCCTACGTCTGCGCAGGCAAGCGGCCAGCTGATGCTCTGATTGTTACCATGCACCAGCCCCCTACAGCCCAACAGCCGGTTACGCTATTGCGGCACGTGGCTCCGGGCATTCAGCAGAGGCCGGTGCCGGCAAGAAGCGCCGTCGGAGCGCCTCACGGAACCTAGCAGCCGGCTCGCCGAGTGTCTTGTTTACTCGCGCAGCGAAATCCTCGTTCGGCCATGGCCCGCGCGTTGCTGGCGCATCACTTGGATGCCGGGGCCGAATCCAGGTGACGCCGGTTTCCTAATTAATGGTGATCGTCAAGGCTGGGGAAGCCATGCCGCCGGGATTCGTCGCCACCAGTTCGCCGTTCCCTGTAGCAGCAAGGTCTGACGCCGGTATGGCGACGGTTACATGGGTTGCGTCAACGATGGTCGTGGTCCGGTAACTCCCGTTCCAGGTCACCGCCACGCCGGGCTGGAAGTTGCTGCCGGTCAGAGTCAGCAACGTATTGCCTGCGCCATGCATGATCGTCGATGCGGAACTGGAGGTGAGCGTTGCTGCTGTTCCGTTGCTCAGCAAACCAGGCACGACAAACCCACCACGCAACAAGTATATGTGTCCCCCATTGGTCAGAATAGCCAGCCCGTCCTGTCCCCACCGGATCAGGTCAACAATCGAAAAGCTATTGCTTCCCTCCGTTGCTGTCATATCGATTGGCAGCGAGCTTTCGGGCAGGAACGTGCTCGGGCTGAAGGATGTAATGCTCTGGGCGGGGGGCGGGGCTCCGTAATCCTCGCCATTTTCAACGAAGAAGACCTCCCCGAGCGACGTGTCAGGCGCCACGTTCTGCGAAGTGGAGAACTGGCCTCCCGTCTGACCTTTGAAGATTCCCAGTTGCGTGGCCGGGCTGGTCGCGGGGTTTGCGACTCCGCCCCCATTGGCGAAAGCCAGGCCGCCGCTCAGTGCGAAGCAGCCGAAATCGACCAGCGTCGATTCGGTGAATTGCGAATAGTTGTAATATGTAAAACCTGCCGATGTGACCGTGTAGTGATCGAATGTCGCGCCCGATGTATCGGTATCGAATGCCAGCAGGTCGCCCGCATCGAGAAACTGAATGCAGGAGCCCGAGTAGGGACCCGATGCCTGCCCCCGAATCGCTGCTGTCTGGTTGACGGGATCGAAATCGAAAATCGCGTTTCCCGCCCATGAGCCGAGATCGAGCGCAACGGTGTTCTCGGTCCCTGGCTGCGCGGCAACACCTCGCAGGCTTTGAATTCCGTCTGCGTTCGGTATGCTTGGAACGGAATAGGTGTACTGCGCCTGCTGTGTGAGCATGTTGAACCGCGCGACGCTCTGGCTGCCTGCAAGAATGGCGTAAAGAATCTGGCCGTCATCTGTCAGCGCCATATTGGTTGGCTGGCTGCCAATCGAGACAGGCGTTCCGATCGATCCGGTCTCCGGCGTGATGGCGAGGATCGAGTTCCCCGTGACTTGCGATGACCCCGACCCCACGCTGGCCATGATGTTGCGCGAGTAGGGATCGTAAACGATGCGGTTTACGCCGAGCGTGATGACGCTATAGACCGTCAACGGCAGCGCGGCCGATGTGCCTCCCCCTGGAGCTGCATTCGTTACCGCGATTGCGGCCCAGCCCATGTTCGCCAGCTTCGCAGCCGGAACGGTGGCGACAAGCTGTGTGGGGCTGCTGAGGCTGGTTGCGAGCGGGTTGCCGTTCAACGACACGGTCGATGCACTCGAGAATCCCGATCCCGTCACCGTGATCTCGGTGTCGGCAGAGCCCGCGATGACGGCCGCGGGAGAGAGAGAACTGATGGCTGGCGGCAGATTGTATGTTTGGCCGGAAACTGTCAGGGTGGAAGTGGCCTGGTTGTTATTGAGATTCGGATCTGTTTCCGATGCGTTCACCTGCACCGTGAAGACCGGGTTTCCGGCGCTGAGCTGTTCCACCACGAACGTTACCGTGACGCTCGCACCATTGGCAAGACTGCCAAGGTTGCACGCCACCGCGGCCGACGTGGTGCAGGGCCCTGCCGACGAAGCCGCGGAGATCAAAACACCGGTTGAAGGGACCAGCGCGGTCAGGGCAACGTTGGTTGCGCCGGCCGGCCCCGCGTTAGTCACGGTGGCTTTGTACGTGGCATTGCTGCCGGTGCTCGTTCCGCCGGATGCCGTCAGGGTGACTCCGAGATCAGCATCCACGGTAGAGAGATCCTTCACGAGGTTCGAGCGAAGACTGAAGACGCCTGCCCCGTTGCGGAAAGCCAGGCCATTCATTCCCCAGCGCGACAAGCGCGATGGCCCCGAGGAGAGCGAGACTCCGGAGGAGTTCACACTTCCAAACTGAATCGCAGACGATGTGGCCAAGTTGAACGTGGACGTATTGAAGATCTGGATCTCCTGGTTGGAGTAGCCTCCTGCGGTCACGTTGTCCAGGATGAAAGCTTCGCCAAGCGTGGTGTCGGCGTAGGTTGTGCCGGTGGCAACCGTGGATCCGGAGCTGTAGAACGTTCCGAGCAGCGCTCCCGATTCAGCATCGAAAACGGTTCCGAAATCCGTGTAGAGCCGCCCCCCTGCAACTTCTACTTCATCAGCGTTATAACCGGCGTAGGTTCCGTTCGAGGCAGTCGCAAGCTGGGTCAGACCTGTCGAACCGTAGGTATAGGTGGAGTAAGCCGACTGTGAACCCGCATAGACTTCATTGCGTGTGCCATCCACCTGCAATGCGTAGGCGCTATCGTAACCGGGTCCGCTGATTGCGCTGCCGCGAAGGACGCCGCTGTCATAGATGGCAATCGAGAGGTTCGAAAACAGGTTCGTTGCTGACACGACAACCGAATTTGGAGCTCCGGGAAGTGCGGCTAGTGCAAGAGCGGTGCTCGGATTCGCGTAGACTCCCGAGTTGCTTCCAAGCGAGAACTGCAGCCCGGCGGTATTCGTGGTCAGGTTCACCTGCCGGATTGCAGATGCGCCATCAAGTCCTACCCAGAGAATCGTCCCGTCAGAACTGATCGCGAGTTTGTTTGGCTCGCTGCCAACGTAAATCGGCATGCCGAGAGCACCTGTCTCCGGATCGACCGAGACAACGGAATTGCCATAGGGCTGCCCGGCTGAACTCGGCACCGACACATAGAACAGGCCATTCGCCGGGTTGTAGACCATGCTGTTGTTCACAATGCCGATGTAGCCGGTGAAGGTTGCGGGCGCGCTGATGCCGCCGCCCGGAGCAGGCGTCGTCACATTCACGTTGTAGTTCCCGGGCAGACTGATGCTTGCCGCCGGGACTGTAACGGTAAGCTCGGTAGAACTCACATACGTTGCTGTCAGACTCGTTCCGTTGAAGCTGATGGTCGAAGCTTGAGTGAACCCGTTCCCGTAGACCGCCACCTGCGCATCGGCGTTGATTGGTGCTGCGTCTGGTGAAAGAGAGGTCACTGTCGGCACCGGCGGATTGCCGATCTGCACTGTAACTGCGTTCGAAGTCGCCGGATTCGCAGTGGGCGTATTGACTGTTACTGTCGCTGAGCCCGCTGTCGTCAGATCGCTGGCTGGAACCGTCGCGTAAAGATAGATGTATCCTCCACTATTGAAGGCATGTCCCTGCAAGGTCACACCGTTCCACTGCACGACCGAAGCAAAGCTGAACCCTGTGCCCTGCACCTCGATCGTTGTGTCGGAAGATCCGACGATGAACTGCGCCGGGTTGACAGTGGTGATAGTCGGAGTTGGCGTTGCCGACCCAATGGTCAGGGTCGCGCTTGATGTTCCGCCTCCCGGCGCGGGGTTAGCCGCCGTGATCGTCAGCACTCCGGAGGTTGCCTCGTCGGCCACCGTCAATTGGAACGCCAGTTGCGTTGGGCTGACATAGGTGGTCGCACGGTTTGCGCCGTTTACCTGCACCGTTGAGCTTGGGATGAAGCCGCTGCCAGTTACCGTGATCGTTGTCGGCGACGTGGTCCCCACCGCAACCGCGTTGGGGTTGAGTTGAATGACGCCGACCGGAGGGTTGTTGACCGGCAATGAGAGTGCCGGCGAGGTTCCGCCACCCGGTGTCGGGTTGACGGCGGTCAGGGCGAGCGTGCCGCCCGCAGCCAGATCAGCGGTGGTCAGGTTCACATTGACTTGCGTCGCGCTCACATAAACAGTGGTGCGGGCGCTCCCATTCACGTTGATCAAGGTCGTTGTCACAAATCCAGTGCCAGTCACGGAAACCGTTGCCGAGCTCTGGCCCGCAATCAGCGAAGCAGGCGAAGCCTTTGCAATTGATGGATTGGGATTGTCGACCTCGAGATTTACTTTCGAGCCGGACGCGCTAGTCTCATTTCCATTGAGCGCGATGACGGACAGCATGCCCGCGGTTGCAAGCTGGCTTTGCCCGATGGACGCTGTCACCTGGGTGCTGCTCACGAAAGTCGTTGGCTCAACAACCTGCCCAAGCTGTATGACGGTTGTTTTGACGAAACCTCCGCCATTCACCGTGAGCGTCGTCGTCGCGGCACCAGCTATTACCTTTGTCGGCGAGATGGAACTAACCACGGGAGTTTGGGTCTGCTGCTGGTTCTGACCGGAACTGGATCCGCCACCGCCACCGCATCCAGTTGTAAGAACTAAAGCACCAAGACACACCAAGGTAAAAATGCAACAAACATGAGTTTTCATGAGCAGCGCTCATTCTATAGCGAAAGCTGCTCGACAGGTCATCCCGCTTTCGAACTATTTCGAAGTTATGTGATTTCAATCACAAATCATGACTGTCCTACAAAGGAAAGAGTTACCCCGATGTTTTGGAGACACGCCTGGGGATGGCTCCAGGAGTCATCGAGTTATGCCCTGATTTTGGCGAAATGCTGCGCCACATCGTGCCAGCTATCCACGCGTGTGAATCCCCCGGCCGTCAGGTTGTGAGGAGCCGTATAGAGTAATCCCTCACCTTCGAAGCGAACCAGGTTCCTAGGCAGGTCGTCGATGAGGTAATCCGCGCGCAAGATGCTTTTGTTGCCACAGAACACGTAGTGCGTCGGTGGAATAAAGGAGAAGTGCCGTTGCAGCCAGCGGTATTTGGGTCCCAGCGAATTCGGTACCGTCATCGCTTGCGTTGCCACAAAGATTTCGAATCGCCCGGAAAGTTCTTCTAGCACTTCCTGCGCGCCTGGCATCAGCGCCAGGTCTTCGAAGAAATCTTCTGCATCGAGAAAGGCACGTAACTGCCCCTGCCGGTCCTCCGGAGCAAGCTCCCAGAGTCCTTTGCCGGCCAGGTCCTCCGGTGTGAGTGCTTCATCGAATGCTTCGTTGTAGCGGCGCAGGTGCTCGGCCAGGGTATCCGCCATCACTTCATCCATGTCGACGCAGATGCGTTTCAACGGGTTGTCCTCAGCAACTCTTTCGTTAGCAAAAAAAGATTCCGGGGAAAGGCCGATGCCCCTGCACCTATGTTGTCCCGTTAAGGTGCTGCATCCCATCTATTACTACGTTCCGGCTTGGCTCGGCTTGCGAATCGCTCGGCCTGCGCCGGCCGGCGCTTCGGGTTGCGGCGACTTAGGCGCCGGAGCCATGGCCGGATCCCAGTAGATCAGCCGGCCGCAGCTGTCGCATGTCAGCAACTCGCCTTCGCGCAACTGGTTCCAGACCTGCGGGCGTAGGCCCATGCGGCAGCTCATGCACTGCTGGTTCTCGGCGCGCGCCAACCCGGTACCCCGTGATGCCGCAATCCGATCGAAACGCGACAGCCACTCAGGCTCAATTGCCTGCCGAACCGCATTGCGCTCCGCGTCCAAAGTTCGTTGCTCGCTGGCAATTTCTTCCTGACGCGCTGCAATCCGCGCGTGGGTTTTTTCCAAGGCGCCAGCCATGTCTTCCACTTCAGCTCGCGCCGCCGCCAGCACCGATTCCTGCGTCTCAGAGCGTTCCAGGCTGGCATACTCCTCGTCTTCGAGCCGCTTGATCTCCTGCTGAGCGAACTGCACTTCATGTTCGATGGCCTGCGCCTGGGCGGGAGTCTTCACCGAGTCCTGTTGAGTGCTGAAGTGCGATGCCTTTTTCCGAAGCTGATCCACGTCGCGCTCCATGCGCGTGCGCAGGGACTCCTCTCGGCTAAGCGCGTCCGACGCATTGGTTGCCTTCTGTTGTGCAGACCGCAACGCTGCTTCGGCATGCGACATCGCTCCAGGCAGCGCCTGGGCCGCCCGAGCCAGTTCCTCCCGCTTGAGATCAATTGCTTGTAGGTTTACGAGGTGTTCGATATAGCCGTGCATCTGTATCGAGCAGTCTAAGCCATGTACCATCAATTCCGGAAATAGGCACAAATCCACTCCGCCGCGCATCCAACCGAGGGGGAAACGTGCAGCCTTCATTCTGGAAAAGACATCGCGCCCTTCGTTGGATCGTCGGCATTGCGCTGACGGGCCTCGCGGTGCTCATCTTAGTGGTGGTGATTCTCGCTCGCCGGACGGAGCCCTTCCTGCGCGCCCGCATCGTCGATGAGCTCTCCAGCCGTTTTCACGCCAAAGTGGAGCTTGATACCTTCCACCTCTCATTTGGCAACGGCTTCCGTGGGGAGTGGGGCATTTGGGCCAGGGGCCGAGGCCTGCGCGTTTGGCCGAGTGAAAATGCCATCGCCGCGGGCGTTCCCAATAGCCCAGTGATTAGCCTCGACGAATTCCGCTTCCATGCCCCCCTGCGCTACAAACCCGGTGTCCCCATCCACATCTCCGAGGTTCGCCTGAACGGCCTCGAAATCCACCTGCCTCCCAAGCCGCACGAACTGCATTTCAATTTGCCGAAACCGGCCGGCTCTCCGCAGGATTCATCGACCACTCCCTTTGTGACGTTCCGCGTCGACCGCGTTATCGCGACGAACTGCCACCTGGTTCATGAAACCGATAAGCCGGGCAAGCTGCCGCTCGATTTTGCCATTACATCGCTGGTGCTCAAAGACTTCACTCCCAATCGCGTAATGCATTTCGAAGCCCACCTGATCAATCCCCGTCCGGAAGGCACGATTCACACCACCGGAACCTTCGGTCCGTGGGATTCGAGCGATCCCGGAGAATCCGCCGTTGAGGGAAACTACCGCTTCGAGAACGCCAACCTTGCCACGTTCAAGCAGATTGCAGGTACCCTCAACTCAGACGGCCACTACGAGGGCACGCTCAACAACATCGACGCAACCGGCGAGACCGACACGCCCGACTTCCAACTGCCGCAGTTTGGCAATGCCATGCACCTACGCACGCAATTCCATGCCACCGTGGATGGCACGAACGGCGACACCTGGCTCAACTCGGTCGACGCCACCCTGGGCCAGTCGCGATTCAGCGTCAAGGGCAAGGTGGTCCGGTTCCTCTCAAAGGGCGACGATCCCCACTCCATCGGCCACGACGTCGATCTCAGGGTGATCATCAACAACGGCCGCATCGAGGACTTCACGAGGCTGGCAACCCACGGAAGCGAACCTCTTCTCACCGGAACGCTGAACCTCGACGCGAAGATGAACATCCCGCCGGGGCAGGGGGTGATGCACGAGCGCCTTCAGATGAAGGGAGAATTTGTGCTGGATGACGCGGAATTTACCAATCCCGGCGTGCAGGGCAAACTGAAGCAACTGAGCCTGCGCGGCCAGGGCAAGACGAATGAATTGAAGTCCACCGACCCAATGGTGATTCCAGCTCACTTGGAGGGCTACTTTGACGTGGCGACCGGCAAAATCGCATTTCCGAGCCTCCAGTTCCGGGTCCCTGGCGCCGACATCCAGCTGAAAGGCATCTACGGCCTCGATGGGGGTTCACTGGACTTCATCGGCTCTGCGCGGATGGATGCCACGATCTCTAAAATGGTCGGGGGATGGAAGGGTTTTCTGCTGAAACCCGCCGACCGCTTCTTCAAAAAGGACGGAGCAGGCACCTCGCTTCCGATCCGCGTCGGCGGTGTCGCCTCGCACCCCGATATTGCGCTCGATTTTCATCGGTAAACTGGACCATGTGACCTTCGCCTGACTTCCCCGCCAATCCAGTGCTCCGTTTCAACCGGCTTGCGGCTATACTTGCCGTGTCAATTCCACCTCGAAGCGATCGGGCTGTTGTTCACCGCAAGCGGGTGCAACGGAGGACGTCTATGGATATCGTGATCTATATCTTTCTCGCTTTTCTCGGGATCATCGTGCTCTCACTCATCCTGGGCAGCTTTTTCACTGTCAACACCGCCCAGGTGGCCATCATCACGCGATTTGGCAGGTTCCTGCGCGTGGCCGAAGCAGGCCTCAACTGGAAGGGGCCCTACATCGACACGGTAGCCGGCCTGGTGAGCCTGCGCGTCAACCAGATCGCGCTCACCATGGAGACCAAGACCAAGGACAACGTCTTTGTCACGATCCCTATCTCGGTGCAGAACCGCGTTCGGCCAGAAAAAGTCTATGACGCGTTCTACAAGCTCTCCGACCCGGTTGCGCAGATCAAGTCCTATGTCGAGCAGGTCATCCTGGGACACGTGCCTAGTATGACCCTCGATGAGGTATTTGCATCCCAGTCGTCTATCGCGGCCGCGGTCAAGCAGGAACTCGATTCCGACATGGCCGCCTTCGGCTACGAGATCGTCAACGTGCTGGTAACCGACATCGTGCCCGATTCCAAAGTGAAGTCGGCCATGAACGATATCAATGCTGCTCAGCGCGAGCAGGTAGCCGCCACCGCGCGCGGCGAGGCCGACAAGATTCTCGTCGTGAAGAAAGCCGAAGCGGAGGCCGAGAGCAAGGCGCTGCAGGGGCAGGGCATCGCCAACCAGCGCAGGGCCATCGTCGAGGGCCTGCAGACCTCCATCGAGCAATTCCAGAAAGCCGTCGATGGCGCGACCGCCAAGGATGTCATGCAGCTGGTGCTCGTCACCCAATACTTCGACACGCTGAAGTCCATTGGCGAAAGCGACAAGACCAACACGCTGTTCCTGGCGCATTCTCCCGGCGCGGTGAAGGAAGTCTCCGACCAGATCCTCGAGTCGATGCTGGTCGCGCAGAACGCAGACCGGTAATAGGCAAGCCGCTTCTTCTGGCGGTCGTCGCTCAGCGAGTCCGCTATGGTGGACGTGCCGAAGATGATACGGGAATTCCATGGATGGCGAGTGTCTTTTCGCGCCCTGGATAGAGGCTGAGAATCCTCTCGCCATCTCCGCTGTCGCAATGTGATACTGCTGCCTGTTCTACCGTTGCCAAGCTGAATGAGCAATGGAAGGAGGGTCTGCACGCATGCGGACCCCGAGGAGACCGCAATGCAGTGGACCAGCAAGCTCGGACACTACGGGAAAGCCCTGTATTTACTCGCTGCCCTCATCACAATCACCCATGGTGCGCTTTCGTTCTCGCAAGCATCAGAAGGCGAGAAGCAATCCCATGACGAGTGGTGGCGTCACGCTGTCATCTATGAAATCTACCCGCGCAGCTTCCAGGATTCCGACGGCGACGGTATTGGCGACATCAAGGGCATCGCATCGCGCCTCGACTACCTGCACGACCTCGGCATCGACACCATCTGGATCACGCCCATGTATCCCTCGCCCGGCGTCGACTACGGCTACGATATTTCCGACTATACTGCGATCGACCCCACGTACGGCACGATGGCAGACTTCGACAATCTCGTCGCGCAAGCGAAGAGGCGCAACATTCGCGTGATTATGGATTACGTCATCAACCACACTTCCGATCAACATCCATGGTTCCTCGAGTCCCGCTCCTCCCGCGACAATCCCAAGCGCGATTGGTACATCTGGCGCGACGGCAATGGTGAGACAACCACCAACAAGGGGGACCCACCCAACAATTGGCAGTCGTGGTTCGGGCACTCCGCGTGGCAGTGGGACGAGAAGACCCGCCAGTACTACTACCACTATTTTTATGTCCAGCAGCCCGACCTGAACTGGCGCAATACTGAAGTGCACAAGGCCATGGACGGCGTGCTCGATTTCTGGATGCAGCATGGTGTCGCGGGCTTTCGAATTGACGCCGTCTCGCGTCTCTTCGAAGATCCGGATCTTCACGACGATCCCTATCTCCCGGGCTACAACGTCTACGGCGATCGCAACATTAAGCACCTTTATACCGATGATTTGCCCCAGGTGCATGACGTTCTGAAGGAAGTTCGTCGCGTGGTCGACAAGTATCCCGGCGACCCGGTGCTCGTAACCGAGGCCGATGAGCCCAACGTCGAGGCGCTGACGAAGATGTATGGCAATGGCGATGAAGTTCAGCTTCCGATGGATTTCCAGATCGCCGATGTCAACGAACTCTCGGCTCCGCGGTTCCGCGAACTCTTCAAGCAGATTGAGAACAACCCAGCTCACGGGCAACCGGAGTACTTCTTCTCGAATCACGATCAGCCACGCCAATGGGATCGATACGGCGATGGCAGGCACAACGACCAGATCGCGAAGCTGTTGGCAGTCCTTGAGCTCACCACGCGTGGGACGCCGCAGATGTACTACGGCGAAGAGCTGGGCATGCGCACTACCGATCCGGTGCGAATCCAAGATGTGCACGATCCCATCGGTAAGCTCGGCTGGCCGAAAGAAAAAGGCCGCGACGGCGAACGTACGCCCATGCAGTGGGACGCATCGGCCGGAGCCGGATTTACCAGCAGCACCGAGCCGTGGCTGCCCATCCCGCCTAATGCGTCGAAGTACAATGTCGAAACTGAAAGCCGGGATCCCAATTCGATCTACAACTGCTACAAGCGCCTACTATCGCTTCGTAAAACAGAGCTCGCGCTTCGCGACGGCGATCAGGTAAGCATTAACAATCAGGATTCTAATGTCTTCGCTTTTCTGCGCCGAAGTGGTGATGCAACTGTGCTCATTGCGCTGAACATGAGCCCCAAAGCACACAAAATCACGCTCGATTTGGCGGCCCAGGGTGTGCATGGAACGAAGGTTATCCCGCTGTATGCCTCGCCTACATTCAGCTCAGACAAATTCAACCCGATTGAACTCGAACCCTTTGGCGCCTTGGTCGCCAGGATCGAATAATTTTGGCCTGATCAGGCATCCGGCAGCACGTGAAGTCCTAGTGCTTGCGCTCGCTCTGCACGAGGCGTCGTAGACCTTCGGAAACGTGAGCCCAGCACGGCTCTTGGCCGAAAGGATTACCCACGTTAGCGCATCGGTCGGAGCGCGCGATCCGCGGAGCGCGCGCCGCACTTTCCTTCGAGCTTTGAGGTATCGCGGAGCGAGGGAACAGATATTCGCGAGCGAGACGCGGCACGTGAAATCGCAGCCTGGCTTCGCTCAGTGGCTTGGCAAACGAGCGTCGGCAAGTTCACGCGAAAGCCTCGTGTCCGCGTGATCGGAACCCAGTGTCGTCTGCAGGTTGGCATAAGCTCGCTGTGCCGCACTTTGCGCCTCGTCTTGCCTGTCCAGTGATTGCAGCGCCTGGGCTAGTACCAGGCTTGCTAGCCCCACATTGCTGGATGGGATCCCGGCTTCTCTCTCGCCCCCAAGCATTTCCAACGCGCGACGGGCATCGGTCGCGGCTGACTCGGCTTGGCCAATTTGCAGCTCGACTCGCGCCCTTCGAACCAGCAGCGTCGGTAAATAAGCCCCGCATTGTCCGATTCTCCTAATCGAGGCCTCATCGACTGCAACCGCATTTCCCGCGAATTGCCATGCCATGGGCAGGTCGCCCTGCGCAAGGGCCATCCCTGATCGGGCCGACGATACTTCCGCGAAAACGTAATGCTCGGGTGCGTATCTCCTCCGCAGCCTCGGTTCCAATTCGTTCAGAATCCGGTTCGCCTTCGCGAATTCATGTGCGTCGACATTCATCTCTGCCTTCAGCAATTCGGCATCATCGGCAAGAATGTTGTCATCCAGGCTCCGAGCTTTTTCGCTCGCCTCTTCGAGATAGGTAGCCGCTTCCTCGCTTCTTCCAAGTTCGCGCAGCAGCGTCGCATAATTGAACAACAGTACCGGGGCGGCCGCGCCACTACCCCCATCGCTCCGGCTGATGTCGAGCGCTCGCCGATAAATCCTTTCGGCCTCGAGCTGACGGCCATCGTACGCAAGCGTCAGACCCCAGTCGTTAAACAGCTTCGCCGCCTTCTGCGAATCGTCGTATCCCAGCTCTGACATGAGCGCCGAGGCTTCCTGAAAATGCTGGTCTGCTTCCTTAAACTTACCGGCATCGCCCAGCACCGTGGCCAGGTTGATCAGCACATTAAGACCTTCAAGGTGCCAGCGCACCGGAGACCCCTGAAGGACTCTTTCGGCAGACCGAGCCCGCTCAACCCCTTCCCTCGTGTTCCCGCTACGATTGGCAATCTCGCTGCCGTGCAGCAGACATAAGGCCCGCTCCGAAACCACCTGCGGTGCGCTCCCCAGTTCGCGCAAACCCTCTTGGTAAAGCGTCTCGGCCCGCACGAGCTCGCCCACGGGGACCAGAGCGCCTGCCAGGGAGCAGGCTGCTTCGGCTCGAATCGATGCGCCCTTCGCACCCCGTGAGAGGCTGTACGCGTTGTTCAGCACGCGCAGCGCCTTGCCGTTCTGATCCTTACTCGAGTATTGACTGCCCAGCGAGATCAGCAGTTCGACATGGTTCTCCAGATCGGGATTCCGCTCGTGCTCGATCACCCGCTCTTCTCGGTCGAGCAACTGGTCCACCGCCAGCGGCTTGCCCATGGGCGCTGTGTCGCTCAGCAAGAGCTCGTTCAGGTCGGTCATGCGCTCCGCTCGCGCAAGCTGGCGCCACGCCAGGTCGCGCTGCGCCCACGCCGTCCTCGATTGAATCAGGGTTCCGGCCAAGCCTGCCGCAATGCCTGTGAAGGCCAACCCGGCGAGAGTAACCGCGGTGCGATTGCGCCGCACAAACTTACCTGCGCGATACATCAGCGCATCTGGACGCGCCCCGATGGGCTCCGATTTCAGGTATCGGCGCAAATCATCGGCAAACTGGCTCACCGAGCCATAGCGCGCCCTCGGGTCCTTCTTGAGAGCCTTCAATAAAATCGTGTCGAGGTCGCCGCGTAGCCCTCGTCTGAGCCGTTCCGCGGTCGTAGTCCGCATCGCTGCAAGTGTATCGGCCTCGGCGCGATCGGGCGCTGATCCTGCCACCGTATCGGAAGGCTTGATTGGTTCGGAATCGACAACCGCTCTTACCAGCTCCGCGGTGGACTGTGGAGACTCTCCGGCCGGATGCCGCCCGGTGAGCAGCACGTAAAGCAGTACACCGAGCGCATACACGTCGGTTGAGACGGTGATCGCCTCGTCCTTCAGCTGCTCCGGTGCGGCAAATTCGGGTGTGAGCGCACTTCCGCCAATGGTGAAGACGGTTCGTCCGGTCTCGCTTTCCTCCTCGATCAGCTTGGCAATGCCGAAGTCGAGCAGCTTGACTTCACCGTCCTTGCGCACAAGAACATTCGATGGCTTCAAGTCGCGATGCACGATCAGGTTCGCGTGGGCAGTCGCCACGGCGTCGAGCACCTGCAGAAACAGACGAATGCGCGCATGCAAATCGAGGCGCGACTGATCGCAATAACGGTCGATTCTCAATCCGTCGACGTACTCCAGCACAAGGTAGGGATGGCCTGCCTGCGTCACGCCCGCATCAATGAGCTCGGCAATATGAGGATGGGCAAGGAGTCCCAGGATTTTGCCTTCGCGGCGGAAGCGCTCTTCTCCCTCGCGTCCCAGCAGAGAGATATTGAGGAACTTCAAGGCCACCTGGCGTTCGAAACGCCCGTCACTCCGCCGGGCGAGCCACACGCTTCCCATGCCGCCCTGTCCGATTTGCGATTCAATCAAGAACGCGCCAACCGTTTGCCCCGCCAGTGTCGCTGTCGTGTTCGGCAATTCGACACGGCCAGTCTCGAGAAATCCCTCCACGACCAGCTCTCCGTGCTCCCGCAGCAAGGCCTCGAGCCTGCTCGCAATCTCTGGTTCCTGAGCTTCGATCCAGGCGCGCCGCTGCTCCCCCCCCAGTTCAAGTGCCCGATCGAGAATCGGGCTCAAGATCTGCCACTCGTTCTTGCGCAGAGTCGATGACGTGTAAATCATGCGTGCGTTTCTCCACCCAGGCTGCGATGCAAATAGATTCTGGCCTTCTCCCACTTACGTTGCAGGGTCCGTTCCGAGCCCATTTGCATGGCCGCAATCTCCGCAAACGAAAACCCACAGAAGAATCTGAGATCGACAAGTGTTGCAAGCTCCGGTTCAACCGCCGCCAGTTCCTCGAGCGCGTCGCTGATCTGAGACAACTCCCGCGCGTCCACCGGAGATTCGAGCCTATCGAGCGTGAGAGCTGTGATATGAATCTGGCCGCCTTGCTTGGCCGTGCTGCGTTCTCGCGCTTGGTCGATGATGAGCCCTCGCATGACGCGCGCGGCGTAACCCATGAATCGTGCACGGTCGGGAAACGATGGCGTTTCGGCCTTGGCTGCCATGTTCAGATAGGCCTCGTGCAGAAGCGTGGTTACCCCGAGAGGCGCGGGCGTCCATCGCTGAGCCAGTTGCCGTTTTGCCAGTCTGTGCAACTCGGCGTAAAGCATACCGAAAAGCACATTTGTTTCCGTCGCTTCAGCAGTTGCAGGGGAAACTGTCGCTGCCATATAAATTGAATGCCCTCTGTCCGATGCTCTGCACTTGGTAGTCGACAGAATAAATTTCGAGTAAAAACCGCCGGGATTGCTCCCGGCGGTTCCGCGGGGACCCCTCCCCGCTCTAGCGGCCCATGCTGCCGCCGTAGGCGTTGGGCCGGTGTTCCTGCGCCTCTTTTTCGAGTTTCGACGCGCCGAATCCGATGCTGTTCTCCTGGGCCGGCGCGACAAACTTCCTCAGGAAGTACAGCCCGTTCACCTGGTCGAACTCAATCTTGGTTTGCCCATCCTGCGTCGGCTCGGCGGGCTTCCCCAAAATGAAGAGTCCGGTTGTATGCGCGCCATTCTCAACGCGAAGGAAAGCTCCGTCGCGCACGAAGCGGTAGTCGCCGGACGGAAACATCCTTTCTCCGATGGAGAATTCGAACGGCACATTTGCTTTGATTACGCTTTCCTGCGCACCGAGGTGCGGCGCAATGGTGAAGGCGGTTGTGGCAACGAAGAGTGCGAGGGTGCTGATGCGGTTCATAATTCGCTCCTGATCTGATGGGGAGCATTGGCTGCCTCAGCGAACGCCGGAACGGCGATCCTTAACAGGCCGCATTTGCTCTCGATGACGAAATCGAGATCTGCTGGCAAAAGACGCCACCATGGAATGGAAAAACTTATTGTGCTGAAGGGCAGGGCTCCGCCAGGACTCTCGGACGGCTTTCTGACCAACCTTGACTGGTTTGTCAGCTTTTCCTATTCCCACCGCCGCCACGTCGCGAGTAGTGGAAACACTCGAGGAAAGCTGCAATGCACTGGGCAGAGAAACATTTCACGTTGGGCCAGACCTCTGTTCCTTGGCGTCCTCCTCGCTGGCCGGCGCGCCGGTTACCGCCATCAGGGCGAGATTGATCCGTCCTCATTCAGCGCAATCGGCTTACGGCAAGCGAACCCCAAGGACAACCGCAGGCCTGACGTTGTACAGACAGCCGGACGCTCACGCCAATTCGAAACTTTCTAAATGTGAGGGATCAAATCTCGTCCGCCGAATCGTCAGAAGGATTGCTCTGAGGCTCCCGCTCTGCTTCTTGGCGAAGCCGCGTCAGGGTCTTGCGGTAAAACCAGGCAGCGGCCATGCCGCCCGCAAAGGCCGATGCAGCGGCCACCACGCCAACCTTTAGCCACCCAGGCAGAGCCGGTTTATCGTTCTGGTCCGCGCTGGAACTCATCGAATCGGCATCATTTGGTTTCGTGAACGCATCTCTTTCAATCTTTTCCCGTGAGTCCATTTTCTCTGAAGTTAGCGTTCGCGAAGCGCGAAGCAAAGTTAATGCTAAGTTCGTCCCATAATGCGGTAAAATATCGAATTCTGTATTTGCTTTCTTTTTGATCTATAGTATCGTGTAGATATTCCGGCTGCGGTGGCGGCTGAGTTTGCCCCTCCAACCCGGAAGTAGTTTGCGTCACTGGCCTCCCGGCACGAACAGCTAAAAGTTCGTGCCGTCTTTTTTGTCTGCAAGGTGGCTGGGGGGTGCCGTCGGCCTTTCGGCGGGGTACCGTTTCAGGTCTTTTCCAGTCTAAAATCGAGGAGAGCGAGCCTCCCATGACCTCGAAAGCCTGCCGCCGGATCCTGCCTCTTGCCGCCTTTCTCTTGACCGCTGCCAGTTATGCCCAATGGTCGAATCCAGCTGACGAGATCCCGGCCTATCACCCATCCGCCCCGTTGAAGGTCAGCACGTTGCCGCCGATCTTGAGCGGCGCCAGGCTCACTGGCGAGAATTTCCGGTATCCCTGGCAGGTACACGTCTACCAGCAGGCCGCCAAGGTGAGCAACGTTCTGTATCAACTCCCGTGCTATTGCCGATGCGACCGGGCTCTTGGACACACGAGCCTTCGCAGCTGCTTTGAGGGATATCACGGAACCGAGTGTTCCACTTGCGCCAAGGAAGGCTTCTTCGCCTACCAACAGACCAAGCTCGGTAAGACGCCCACGCAGATCCGGGAGGCCATCGAGCATCACGCGTTCGAGAGCATCAGCCTGGAAGCGGAGTAGGAAACAATCGGGTGCATTGACGGGATCGCCGCCAAGCGGTCGAGCTCACCGCCTCATCCGCGCCTTCCCAATCTCGATCCGTCCGGGCTCAGCATCGACGCCCACGTCACCCGATGAAGGCTTATGGGCGCTCCAGACACCGGGCAGATCACCGCCGAGCGCTCCCATCCCCAAAGGACTTCTCGCGATTCCATAGCTGGACGAGGCGCCTTGCGCAGCGAAAGTGATTCTGAGGCGAAGGGCCGGGCAGTCACATCAGTTTGGTCTTTTCGATGATGGGTTTGGTGACCCTTGCAGAGGGCTTGATGGCATTCTGCGCCGCGTAAATTCTGCGCTCCATCAAGGCCTTCAGAGTGGCAGCGCGTTCGGCGTTCAGGCCAAGATGGGAGCGGTCTTCCATGACTTCTATGGCAAAGCGAAGATCGTTTATCAGTGCAGTCCGAATCTCGGTCAGCATAAGAAAATTGTACTGCGAGCTGCGCCTAGGGAAATCCCGAGACTGAGAGCTGCAAGCGATTCGCTGTGATTTTGCGAAAGTCGATGGTCCTTGTTCCAGGCAACCTTATCGCGCCGGATTTTTTTCTGGAACCGCAGGCCGCTACAGTGGTTTCCAGAAGGCGAGCAATAGCGGATATCTCGGCCGATGGGAGCCGGAACTCGTGAAGCGGGGGATTTCAGGAAGGGGTTCGCGCGAAGGTCGCTGGTGGAACCGGGAGGCGGCAACTGACCGGCAGCCCATGGGATCCCAGATGCGAATTGCACCGATGACTGAGGTCAACCAAGGACTTTCGCGTAAATGCCTGTGCGGCAGGGAGTTGTGGGCAGGTTAGGAGATGAACCGAATCCGAGCAGATTCGCCGACCGGATCAGTCGGGATTGTGCCTCTGGATTTGCGGCAAATTTTTTGTGGAAAACCGCAAATAAAGGAGGGGGGGAGGGGGGTCCCCCTGGGCTGCCAGAACTGAAGGAGGGCATCGCTGGGCGCAGCACACCCTCTATTTCTATTGTGCGCTCTTTTGCGGAAAAAGAGGCAAGCCAGGGTCCCACAATTGAATCTGGTACCCAGCTATCAATTTGACTGGACCGCCCCTATAACCGGCAAGCGCCCAAGCACTGGCGCTTTCCTGTTCACGAGCCACAGAGTCGCGGTCATGAGCAGGAGCTTGATCAACCAATCTCCGCAGTGAATGAGCCCTAACTCAATCGGCACGTTTTGCCAGAGCACCGAGCCCGAAAGCAGGGTGAACGGAAATCCAAGCCAGAGAACGCCGGCGAAACCGAGCGCCCCTTTGAGATTGCCCGCGGGATAGCGAGCCAGGAGCCAGCAGATCACAGAAGAGAGCAGCAGGTTGCGCAGCAATTCTGCCGCGATCTTCGAGCTGTCAGGAGCCGGGGACGCGGTTATGCCGCTCAAGACAAGGAACTGGCTGCCGAACAAGGCCGGGCTGTACCAGAGGGAACTGGCGATGAAGGCGCAAAGCGACGCCAGGAGGATACCCATTGCTTTTCTCTTCGTCATCATGACCTCGCGGGAGCGGCCAAGCGCTGTGACTGACCGCCTCACTTTCATGACGAATGGAGCGCGAGCGAATGGACAGGCGGGTGAGGTTTTTTGTAGTCAGGGAGGATTCGTTCAACTGAATCGTTCGAGGCACAGTTATCGGGATCCCCGGAGAGTCATCCTGCGGGCGAAAGAGCCCGCCGCGATCCTGTCCCATGAGTGATTTGGGCTGTACGCTGCAGTTGAAGAAGATGGGCACCCACTCCATTCCCGAACCCTTGCAGATCTCTTCGGGCAGAGTTTAACGCAGTTTTTCGTATTCTGTCTTTGCTCGGCGAATGACGGGTATGTCTGGATCGGCTGCTTTCCACAGCGCGAGAAAATTCTCGTAGGCGATAAGGAGTTTTGTTTTCTCACCCTGCAATGCATACGCGCGAGCAAGGCCAAGAAGCGCCAGAGCCCCAATTGGCTCGTTCACGACGACTCCGCGGTGATCAAGTATCTTCTGGAATTCCGCCGCTGCTTCTACGCCCCTGCGAGCTCGTAGGTATGCTTGACCTCGAACGAAGGCCGGATAGAGCGCGTTCCACCCGTAGCTGCTGCCTGTCGTCCCTCCCAATTCGTAGGTTCTGGCGACCTCCAGCCGATCGATAGCGTCGCCTGTCTTTCCCTGATTCAAGGCCAGTATCCCGCGGAGTGTCGGCAGATAGTTGGACTGAACGATCGTATCTTCAGGAAATCGCCGGGACAAGTCGTTGATGATGGAGAGCACTTGTGTGCTTTCGCCTGCAAATGCCAAAGTCAGCGCGGCGCCATACCGCACGTCGCGCCCTGAGGAGCGCTTGATTGCCATCCTGGCGCCCGTTCGGGCTTCGGCCACATTGCCAAACAGGGCTTCGCGCAACGCAGATTGAGCCATGTATCCCGCTGCTGCCTCGTTTTCTCCGGCTCGTTCGGCAGAATCGGAGGCCTGTTTCGATGTCTCGCGGGCTTGCTGGAGGCGGCCGGCGTACGCTGCTGATTCGGCTTTCAGCATCAGCAGCGTATCCCCCGCCCCGGGATTACTTTCGGACCAAGCCGCCTGGCGGGCCATCTCTGCAGTATCGTTCTGCACGAAAGCAATTTGGTAGAGTCCTTGGTGGAAGAAGGGACTATCGAATTTGCGCTCCCGAGCCTGCTGATAGACGGCCTTAGCGTCTTCGAAACGATTCGACCCAATGTAGCCTAGCATAAGAAACGCGTATGGAATTGGAGAGTCGGGGTTCAAGAGGACCGCCACCTTGCCCTCTTCGATTGCCTTCTCATACCGGCCAATTTGTGGAAAGATTGCGCCCGACAAATAGGCACGTGGCTTCTCGGAGCGAGGATAGGCGCGGCTCCAGAGCGTACACGTTTGTTCTGCAGCCATGAGGTCCCCAGTAACCTCTTTGAAATAGGTGGCTGAGATGAGATAGTTCTCCGGCTCACTGGTTCGTTGTCTTAATCCATATGCCTTTCGAGTGTAAGCAGCGCCAACGCCGGGCTCCCCTATGGTCGTGTGCACGATGCCTAGATAGGCGTACGCGAGTGCAAAGTCCGGATCTAGTTCAACGGCATGCTTGAAGGACGGAATCGCGGCAGCATCTCCTGATTGCGCCAGGACCTTTTGGCCATCGGTGAAGGCTTTGAGAGCTGCAAGCGACGGAGTTGAGGCCTGTTCGATGGGGGTGTCGAGCTTTTGTACGCTGCTGAGGGACTCACCCAGCTTTTTGCGAATCTCGGAGGACATTTTGCCCAGGGCTTCAAGTACGTGATTTTTGTCGCTGGCCTGTGCCTCTGCGCTCGCGAGTGATTCCCCGTTGAAACAATTGACTACTTTCAAAGTCAGCAGATATTGCGAGCCGATCTGCGCAATGGAACCATTCAACGCCGCAGCGCTGCCGGCTCGCTCGCAGATTTCGCGGGCGATGGACGGCGTGAGTCGAGTTTGTGCCGGTCTACCCATCATCTGAACGATCTGCTGAATGCGATCGTCTGACACAAGGCTCAAGAACGGCGACTGTTCCAACTGCACCGCCAAGCCCTGGCGCAGTGTGTCGTCGAAGACACTGTCTCCGGTCTTGTTATCAAAGTCGGCAAGCACGACCATGTCGCGTTCGGTGATTGCCTTCTTCGGTTTCAAAACGAAGACGTAGGCGGCGTCAGCGGCTAGAACGAGCAGCAACAGCCCGCCAGCGATAATCCATCGGGATGATCTCCTTGTTCCGCTTGCAGGAGCAATGGCTACTGGCGGGAGTAGTCCTGCCGATGCACGGTCCAGGGGGCTGACTGGAAATGCAACTTGACCCAAGAATCTGTATCCGCGCTTGGGAATGGACTCGATGTAGTGGGGGCTTTCGGCGTCGTCACCCAGGGCTTCTCGCAATTTGGCGATCGCAACCCTGAGGCTGCTGTCGAAGTCGACGAAGGTGTTTTCGTTCCAAATCCGCCTTTGAATCTCAGCTTTGGAGACAACTTCGCCGGCATGTTCAATCAGGATGATAAGCAGTCGAAATGGCTGCTCCTGAAGCCGGATGCGCTTGCCTTGTTTCAGCAATTCGCCGGATGAGGTATCCGCTTCGAACGGGCCAAATCGATAGACAGTCCTAGCAGGCGTCTCCACGGGTTCGACCTCAATGCGGTGTCGTGATGTGGCTCAGAATCTGGCCGGCGAAGCCGTCAGGCGGAGAACGACCTGCGACACGTAATTCTTCCCCCCGGCTCACCCGCAGCTTTTCGCGCCCGAGTCTACCATGCGCGTTGGCCGATTACAACATGACCCTAACTAGCTTAAGTTCATAAAATTACAGGTTAACAAACACTTTACGGGAAGTTTCTTTGACCTCGCCGGAAACTTGGGTTCTTCTCGGGCTGCACGAGGCGCAGCCACTGAGCAGCGCAAACTCAACCCCGGAAATGAGGACAATATGAAATATCTCCGTTACACGTCAGCGGCTCTCTTGGCGGTCGCAATGGCGGCCTCCATCCCTGCCGACTCGCAGACGCCTGTAGCCTACAGCATTCGCGATCTTGGCCCGGTAGGCGGATCGCCAGGTCAGCCGGTCCAGATCTCCAGGAATGGATTCATCGCCGGAGATGTGGTCGCGAACAATGTCGCGCAGGCCACCCTCTGGTATCAGAAGATCAAGGTGCACCTGAGCGGCCGCGGCCTTGGCGGCACAAACAGCGTTGCCTTCTCAGTCAACGACTTTTTGCAGGCGGTAGGTGAAGCTGAGACCTCCACTCCCGATCCCAATCACGAGGACTTCTGCGGGTTCAGGGCATCGGGCCTCACCTCGTCCGGCACATGCCTCCCCTTCCTGTGGCAGGACGGTCGGATGATCGCATTGCCCACGCTCGGCGGCCCCAACGGCGTAGCGAACCAGATTAACGACGCCGGCGACGTGGTTGGGATGGCGGAGAACTCAACACCGGATTACGCCTGTCCGCTACCTCAGGTGCTCCAGTTCAAGCCTACTCTCTGGAAGAATGGCAAGATTCAAAAGCTCCAGACGGTTGGCGGTGACCCCGACGGAGTGGCAGTTGCAATTAACCGCAACGGCCAGGCTGTTGGTGGATCCGGACTCTGCACGTCCTACCAGTTGACCACGCTTATCAACCTCTTTCCCTTGCACGCTCTTCTCTGGGAAAAGGGCAAAGTCACCGATCTTGGCAGTCTGGGCGGCACCGGTTATGGCGGCGGAAACATGGCCCTCGCAGTCAACGATCTGGGGCAGGTCGTCGGCAACGCTGACCTGACCGGCGACGTTGCGAACCATGCTTTTCTGTGGACCAAAGGCAAGCCCATGCAAGATCTGGGCACGCTACAAGGCGACATCCTCAGCGCCGCGATCGGCATCAACAATAGCGGCAGAGTCGTGGGTATTTCGCTCGACGACAACTTCAATCCGAGAGCCTTCGTGTGGCAGGACGGAGTGATGACCGATCTGAATACTCTCATCCCGACAGACTCGACCCTGTATCTGTTGCTCGCGTGTTCCATCAACTCCGAAGGGCAGATCGTTGGTTTCGCAGTCGATACGCTTAGTGGGGAAACTCACGGCTACATCGCAACGCCGAAGCAGAAGTAAGACGACCTTTGCTGCGCCCGCGAATCATGCGGGCGCAGCCGTTCTCGATACTTGGACCCACCGGATTCTCGATGAGCGCATAATCGCCAATGCACTCATTGAGCGGAAGTCGGCGGAATCGCGAGTCCGAACGCGCCGGGAGGAGCCGGATGGCCAGTCCTACTTCATCGCCATGACGGCGAGGTTGACGGCGATCATCAGTGCGCCCCTTTGAGATTGCCCGCGGGATAGCGAGCCAGGAGGCAGCAGATCACAGAAGAGAGCAGCAGGTTGCGCAGCAATTCTGCCGCGATCTTCGAGCTGTCAGGAGCCGGGGACGCGGTTATGCCGCTCAAGACAAGGAACTGGCTGCCGAACAAGGCCGGGCTGTACCAGAGGGAACTGGCGATGAAGGCGCAAACCGACGCCAGGAGGATACCCATTGCTTTTCTCTTCGTCATCATGACCTCGCGGGAGCGGCCAAGCGGTGTGACTGACCGCCTCACCCCCATGACGACTGAAAGCCGGGCGAATGGACAGGGAGGCGGGATTTTTTCATCAGACAGCGATTCGCTCCGCGAGATCGCTGCCAGGTCACATCGGGCGCGGCGGACGCGACCGGCGGCGCCGACCATGGGACGTATTGGGAGAGAGATTCATCAGCAACTGCCCATCAGCGGCTTCCGTTCGAGGATGTGTAAGCAGACAAAGAGCCGGCATGGAATACCCGGAGGAGGTTTTTGGCATCAAAGTTATGCTGGCCAGTTTCACCAGGGTCCCGATTGATTCACCAAAGAATGCGGAAAGGAATGAATGCGATGCGCGAAACCGACGAAAAGGTCTTGAATAAACAGGTGCCCCAAGGTCTGACCGATGAACAAATCGTTTCGGTTCCGCGGCGCTCCTTCCTCGCCGTAGCAGGCGCGGTGTTGGTTGGCGGTGCGGCAGCACAAGTATTGGCAAACACAGTGGGCGCACAATCACCGGATCCAGAAAAGCAGCAAGACCCTGATAAGCCACGGCCCGCAGACCCCGATAAGCCGCGACCGCAAGATCCCGACAAACCGCGACCCAACGACCCCGATAAACCACGGCCTGACGACCCCGATAAACCGCGGCCGCAAGATCCCGACAAGCCGCGACCGAATGACCCGGATAAGCCCCGGCCCGCGGATCCCGATAAACCGCGGCCGCAAGATCCCGACAAACCGAAGCCGCAGGATCCCGACAAACCGAAGCCTGACCCCACGAGGGCTTGGAGGTGAGCCTCCAGCCAAGCATGACAGGAACGGGGGGGCTTTTCCGCTGGCTAGACTTGCCGTGCAGGAGCGACGGCTGACCGGACTTTAACCCAGGTCCCTCGACTCAAGTGGAGAAACGCTTGTCCTCGGATTTCGAAGTTCCAGTTTCTCTTGACTGGCTAATCCATCCCACTACCGAAGCAGCCTTTTTCAAGGAATATTGGGAACAAAAGCCGCTCGTTGTCCGCCGACATCAGAGGGATTACTTCTCGTCTCTTTTGTCTCTTGATGAGGTCGATCGGGCAATCACGACGTTGAATCTGACGTATCCCAGCATCACGCTGAAAAATGCGGCCAAAGAACTGAGGCCGGCCGATTACACCACGACAAACGGCGCTTTGGACGTCGCAGCCGTTTATCAACTTTTTAACCAGGGTTCGACCGTCGTCTTAGCGTTTTTAGACAACGTACTCCCGTCTCTTACATCACTATGCCGCGCACTCGAAAGAGAACTGAGTTTTCCACTCCAGGCAAACGCCTATTTGACTCCCGGGCAGGCACAAGGGGCCAAATATCACTACGATACTCATGATGTTTTCGTATTGCAGATTACTGGTTCAAAGCACTGGATGATGTACGGTACGCCTCTGGAACTCCCACTCAACAACCAGGATTTCGATTCCAAAATCCATGAGCGTGGTGCTCTCGCGATGGAATTTGAACTTGAACCTGGCGACGTGGCTTACATTCCCCGCGGAGTCGTGCACGAAGCTCGTTCCAGCGAGAATCTGTCTCTGCACATCACTGTGGGGATCTTGTGCTATCGCTGGGCAGATCTTCTTCTGGAATTCGTTGCCGATGCTAGTTTGAAGGATCCGGCTTTTCGGAGGGGCTTGCCTCCTGGATTTGCCAGGGACGACTCAGATAGAAGGCGGGCTCAGGAGATTTTTGGAAGCCTGCTGCAACGCCTGGCGACGAACCCAGATTGCGCTTCCGTCCTGGATCGTTTTGCCGAACGATGGATTTCCGCGTGTCCGCCGCTCCTCAATGGACAAATGGGGCAACTCGCGCTAGCGGACCAGCTAAGGATCGAAAGCATTGTCGGCGCACGAAGTAGCGCAGTCTTTCGCATTCTTAAAGATGGTTCATCAATATCAGTTCATTCCTTTGCACGAAAGATCGGTTTCCCGGCGCAGACCGAAGACGCCTTGCGATTTGCTTTGCACCGATCCCGCTTCTCCATCCGTGATCTGCCAGGCATTCTGGATGACAACGGCAAACTTGTGCTCATCCGACGACTCATTCGAGAAGGGCTTATGGTTGTGCTTGCAGTATAGGGTGTTGGCTATCCAGCAAATTGAAGCCGCAAATGCTGGTTCGCGGATAACGAGCTAACAGGTCCTGCTGCTGACTTTCCGCGTGAGCTTTGCAAGATGCTCTGCTGCTGTTGTTCTCCCGTCCATGGTCGCATTGGATCGCGCCTCCACAATGGCTTCCTCGATCTGTCTCGAATGTGGGGCTGCTCCTTCGCTTGAGCCCTCCCGGCTACAGCTGAAATCGGAATGCAAAGACCTATCTCGAACACTCCAGGAACTCGCGCTCTCGTGTCTCCGCGTTCGTAAGCTGTCCAATTCAGTCTAACGGCCGATGAATCCGGACATGGCCGCACCCAGTGGAGGGGTCAGGCTTACTTGATCGCGCTCTTCCCTATTTCATGGCCATGACGGCGAGGTTGACGGCGATCATCAGTACCGACATGCCAGGGATGACGAGCAGTGCTTTTTTGAGGCGCGTGGCGTCGCCGCCGGCGATGGAGCCGATGATGCGCGAGCTGACGGCGAGGCCTGCCCATCCGCAGGTGATGGCAAAGCCGATCGCAGTACCGGTCATGCGCGGGAAGGTGGTGCCCACGATGGCGAGCGTGGTGGGAAAGACGGGCGCCATGGAGAGTCCCGCGATGAAGACGAGTACCCAGGCCACGCCGGGCTTGTCGGTTCGGAGCATGAGGAAGGTGGTGATGGCCATGGCGATGGAGGCTGCGAGGGTGACCTCGATGGCGGGCACGTCGATGAGCACGCGCGAGGCGGCGACGCGGCCGACGAGCAGGCCAAGGGCAAAGCCGAGGGACAGGATATTGAGCGCGCGCGACTCCGGAATGCCCTGTGCGATGAGGTGGCGCGGCAGCCAGTTCCACACGCCCACTTCGCAGGCCACGTAGAGAAACAGGAGGAAGCCGAGCATGAAGAGGAGCGGGCGGCCGAGCACCGGTCCGGCCTGGGCAAGATCGAAGCGCGCGGCACCGGCCGGCGGCGGCATGACTGTGAAGGCCTGCACCGCGAGCGTGATCACGGTGAGCACGGCGACGGTATAGCAGAGGCGCACCCAGTTTTTATGAAAGAGATTGGCGGAGATGAACGGTGTGGCGAGCCCGCCGAGGCCGAAGAAGAGATTGACGAGGTTGAGCGCGGTGGCACGGTGCTCGGGAGCGGCTCCGCTGGCAAGGGCGTTGGCGCCGGTGACCACGATGCCCCCGCCGACTCCAAGGAGGAAGAGCAGGAACACGACCATGCCGTAGCCGGAGGAGCGCGGCAGCGCGAACAGCACCAAGGCGATAAAGACCAGGCCGAGGATGAGGCCGATCTTGTCGCCTTCGTTATCGAGCAGCGGGCCGACGCCGACCGAGGCGATCATGAGGCCGATGGCCTGCGCGAAGGCGATGGTGCCGTTCTGCGTGGGCGTGAGGCGGAAGCGGTCAGACAGATCGGGCAGGATGGTGCCCAGCATGGCGGCAATCATGCCGTAGACAAAGATGGCCAGGATGGAGGCGAAGATCAGCACAGGGCAAAGGGTCCTTTCGGGATCGTTGCAAGCATACGACATGGAAGGGCCGAGGTTGAATCAGAAGAAAGCAGAATCCCACGCTCCAAAACCGGGAGACATGGGGCACCCAGTTTAGTGGGGACTCCGAATCATTGGGGGAGCCTTTCGCTCAGAATGACACCCGCTGATTACGGTTGGCGGGGCGCGGCGTCTACCGAAGGAGAACGCGGCCCTCGGAAAAACCAACCATGCTGTAAACCGTCGCGCAGGGACGGCCGTTGAATCTTCAGCGAACGTCGGCATCCGATCGACTCGCAAATCAGAAAAACCAAGGAGCGCTCTGTGGCTGATCTTTGGAATGACGTGAAGCATGCTCTGCACTTTTTCATCAAGAGCCCGGGATTCACGATTGCCGCAGTTTCGGCGCTGGTTCTGGGCATTGGCGCGAACACGGCCATCTTCACGGTGGTGGATGCGGTGCTGCTGAAGCCGCTCGGTTATCCCGACGCAGACCGGATCGTGGAGATTGAGCTGAGCGGGCCGCAGGGCAACGCCGCGGTTGCTTCGATTCCGAAGTTTCACGTGTACGAACACCAGACGAGCATCTTCAAGGACGTGGCGGCCTACGATTTTGAGGGGCCGGGGTTCAACGTTACGGGCGGCCGGCCGGAGCTGATCCACGGCATTCACGTGTCGGAAGCATATTTCCGCGTCTTTGGCGCGCCGGTGATGCTAGGCCGTACCTTCACGAAGGAGGAGGACGCGCCGAACGGCGGCAATGTGGTGGTGCTGAGCTACGGATTGTGGCAGCGGCGATTCGGCGGCGACGCGAACGCCATCGGCAAGACTCTGTCGCTGGGCAATCAGCCGTACACCATCATCGGAGTGCTGGGCAAGGATTTCAGGTCCGACCCTGAAGCTGAGATCTGGGTGCCGTTCCAGTTCGAGCCGAACAGCACCAACCAGGGGCACTTTTTCGAGGTGGCGGCCATGCTCAAGCCGGGCGTGACACTGGTGCAGGCGAACGCGCAGATGAAACTGGCGGCCGCCGAGTTTCACCGGCTCTATCCGGAATCCGATCCTAAGGGGGGATTTGCGGTAGAACCTCTGCGCGACTCGATTGTCAACGACGTGCGCACTTCGTTGCTGGTGTTGCTGGGCGCGGTCGGCATGGTGCTGCTGATTGCCTGCGCAAATGTTGCCAACCTGCTGCTGGTGCGGGCGACGGGAAGGAAGCGCGAGTTCGCCATCCGCTCGGCTCTGGGTGCAAGCCGCGCGCGGATCGTGCGGCAACTGCTGACTGAGAGCGTGCTGCTGGCAGTTGCGGGCGGGGTACTTGGCTTGGTGTTGGGATTCCTTGGTGTGCGGGCGCTGCTCGCGATCAGCCCGGCCGGGTTGCCGCGGATTGGCGAAGATGGATCGGCGGTTGGGCTGGATTGGCGGGTGTTGGCGTTTACGCTTGGCGTTTCGCTGCTGACGGGCATCGTCTTCGGATTGTTCCCGGCGTTTGCGGCGTCGCGCACCGATCTGAACTCGTCGTTGAAGGAAAGCAGCAACCGGTCGGGCACGGGATTCCGGCAGGGAAAGGCACGGGCCACGCTGGTGGTGAGCGAGGTTTCGCTGGCGCTGGTGCTGCTGATCGGCGCGGCCCTGCTGATCAGGACGTTTGTCGCGCTGCACCAGGTGAATCCGGGATTCGATGCGCACAAGGTGGTCACGATGGAGATGTCGCTGACCGGGGAGCGATTTGAAAAGACTGCCGGCGTGGCACAGCTTTCGCACGATGCGCGCGAGCGGCTGAATCGGATTCCCGGCGTGGAGGAATCGGCGCTCACCTGCTGCCTGCCGATCCAGGGGCAGTACGGTTTGGGGTTTACCGTGGTGGGACAGAAAGTCGATCCCGCGAAGGGCGAGCCCGGCGCAGGCTGGATGAACGCATCGCCGGATTACTACAAGTTGTTCCGGATTCCAGTGCTGCGCGGGCGCGAATTCGACGAGCATGATACTGGGTCGTCGACCAAGGTGCTCATCATCAACGAGACGCTGGCAAAGAAGTATTTCCCTAACCAGAATCCGATCGGGCAGCAGATCGTGATAGGGAAGGGAGTTGGGCCGGAATTTGAGGAGCCGGCACGAGTGATTGTGGGCGTGGTGGGCGACACACACGAAGGCGGACTGGGACGCGATCCAGGGGCGATGCTGACCATTCCTCAAGCGCAAGTGACCGATGGAATGACAAAATTGAACGCAGGGATCTTGCCGATGGTGTGGGCGGTGAGAACCACGGTCGATCCGCGGCAGCTGGAGAATGCGATCGAAGAGCAGTTGCGGCAGGCGAGCGGAGGGTTCCCGGTATCGCACGTGCGCACGATGGAGGAAGTGGTGGGCCGGTCGACGGCGCGCGAGAGCTTCAACATGACGCTGCTGTCGATTTTTGGCGGAGTGGCGCTGGTCCTCGCGGCGATCGGAATTTATGGGTTGATGGCCTACTCGGTTGAACAGCGCAGGCAGGAGATGGGTGTGCGCATGGCGCTTGGCGCCGATCGGAGCGTCATTCGCAAGATGGTGGTGTGGCACGGCATGCGGCTGGCGCTGGCGGGAGTGGTGCTCGGCATTGGCGCGTCGTTCGGACTGACGCGCTTCCTGGCGAAGTTTTTGTTCGGCGTGAAGAGCTGGGATCCGATGGTGTTCGCGGCGGTACCGGTGATTCTGAGCGTGGTGGCGCTCCTTGCTGTGTGGCTGCCGGCCACGCGTGCTTCGAAGCTGAATCCGATGCAGGCGTTGCGGGTGGAGTAGGACAAGGCGCCTGGTCGTGCGGGGCGGCGGCGCGTTCGAGGTCCGGTAGACTGGGAGGCAATGGGCACACGAGAGCGCTGGGTTGGTGCTGTGGCGTCGGCCATGCTGGCCGCGGCGCTGTCGGGCTGCGGAACACCCGGAGCGCCCCAGCCTCCTTCTCTGAATCTGCCTGAGCCGGTGACCAATCTGACGGCCGTGCGCACCGGAAGCCAGGTGGCGCTGAGCTGGACGATGTCGCGCCGCAACACGGACAAGCTGCTGGTGAAGGGCAATGTTGACGTGAGCGTGTGCCGGAAACAAGAAGCGGGCAAATGCGAGCCGGCAGGACACCTGACCGAGGCGCCGGGCAAACCTGCGACGTTCACCGAGACGCTGCCGGCGGCGCTTGCAGCGGGGCACCCGCGCTTGCTGCATTACTTTGTCGAATTGAAGAATGCGAGGGGCCGATCGGCCGGGTTGTCGAATGACGCCGCGGTTCTGGCTGGTGAAGCGCCGGGCGCGGTGGCGGGATTTACCGCCGAAGTGCGCAAGGGGGGGGTAGTGCTGCACTGGACGTCGGATGATGAGCACGTGGCGGTGCGGCTGCAGCGGACGTTGTTGAACCCGCCGGCGGCGAAGAGCGGGCCACTTGGGGCTGCGCCGGAACCGGTCGAGCTGAATCTGCTGGTCGAAGACGGATCGCAATCGGGGGTGGCGCTCGACAAAAGCATTCATTTCGGCGAGAGCTACCTATATCGCGCGCAACGCGTGGCCCGTATGGAGACAGATGGGCAGACGCTGGAGCTGGATGGCGCACTGACCGATCCGGTTCGCGTGGAGGCGAAGGACGTGTTTCCGCCGGCGGTACCGCGAGGGCTGGCCGCGGTGGCGAGCGTGGGAGAAGAGGGAGCGGCGGCAATTGATTTAAGCTGGCAGCCGAACACGGAGCCTGACCTGGCGGCCTACCTTGTGTATCGTCGCGAGGGAGACGGGCCGTGGCAGAGGATTTCGCCGGAGCAGCCGGTGGTCGGGCCGGGATTTCACGACACGCAGGTGCAGATGGGGCGCACCTACCGCTATGCTGTGAGCGCGATCGACCAGAGCGGGCACGAAAGCGGGCGATCGGCGGAAACAGAAGAAACCGTGCCGAGTTCATAGCCGGTGTGTTGGGTCACGAAGATGAGATATTGCCGATTCGTATTTGAGGATGAGCCGTTCTATGGGAAGGTGGAGCAGCGCGGGGGTGAGCCGTGGATTGTGGATCTGGCGCCTGTTCCGGAAGAGGATTTGGCATTCCGACTCGCACGCCACCATGCCGAAGCGGTAAAGGCCTTGGTGACTGAGGTGGCGGCGTTTGATTTTGAGCCGATGCCGCTGAGCGCGGCGAAGCTGCTGGCGCCGGTCACACCGTCGAAGATTGTTTGCGTGGGACGGAATTATCGCGACCACGCGAAGGAACTGGGCAACGAAGTTCCCGCGGAGCCGCTGCTGTTCTTCAAGCCGCCCTCGAGCCTGCTGGCGCCAGGCGCGACGGTGCGGATGCCAAAGGTATCGGAACGTGTGGACTTTGAGGGCGAGCTGGCCCTGGTGATCGGCAAGCGGGCGAGCAAGCTGACGGACGAAGCAAACTGGCGGTCGTTTGTGCGCGGCTACACGATCGCGAACGATGTGACGGCGCGGGATCTGCAAAAAAAAGACGGGCAGTGGACGCGGGCCAAGGGTTTCGACACGTTCTGCCCGGTGGGGCCGGTGGTGAGCGACGAAGTGGATGCGGCGGAGGGCGTGACGGTGGAGACGCGCGTGAACGGCGAGGTGCGTCAGAACGGATCGACAAGGGATTTCATCTTTGGGATTCCGGAGCTGCTCAGGTACATTACGGCGGCCATCACGCTGGAGCCTGGCGACCTGCTGCTGACGGGAACGCCGGCCGGTGTGGGTCCGTTGAAGCCGGGGGACAGAGTGGATGTGTCAGTCACAGGGCTTGGAGTGCTGAGCAACGTGTTTGCGGCAGATGCTGGTTAATGCGGGATTTAACGGGTCTGCAACCGGCTGATGGCCGGGCGAATCATAAAAGAGGGGTAGACTAATCGAGACGCGCGGGCCGCCCGCACGGAGTGCCTTCCCCAGGAGGAATCATGCCGCAGAGTTTACTGGAACAGTTGCGCAAGATGACGACCGTTGTCGCCGATACAGGGGACATCGAGGCAATGGAAAAGTTTCGGCCCCAGGACGCTACTACCAATCCTTCGCTGATCACGACGGCCTCGCAGATGCCGCACTATCAACCGATTGTGGATGGCGTGCTGATGGACGCGAAGAAGGAGCTGGGAGACGGCGCGAGCGATAAGAACGTCGCCAACCTGGCCTTTAAGCGGCTCGCAGTTGCATTCGGAAAGAAGATCCTGGCCATCGTGCCGGGGCGCGTCTCGACCGAAGTGGATGCGCGGCTCTCCTATGACACGCAGGCCACCATTGCGCAGGCGCGCGAACTGATCAAGCAATATGACGATGCCGGAGTTGGCCGCGACCACGTCCTGATCAAGATTGCCTCGACGTGGGAAGGCATTCGCGCCGCAGAGGTGCTGGAGAAGGAAGGCATCCACTGCAACCTGACGCTGTTGTTCGGGTTGCACCAGGCGATCGCGGCAGCCGATGCGGGCGTGACGCTGATCTCGCCGTTCGTGGGCCGGATTCTGGACTGGTACAAGAAGGACACCGGTAAGGACTTTCACGGCGCCGACGATCCGGGCGTGCAGTCGGTGACGCGGATCTACAACTACTTCAAGAAATACGGGTATAAGACGGTGGTGATGGGCGCGAGCTTCCGCAACATCGGCGAAATCAGGGAGCTGGCGGGCTGCGACCTGCTGACCATCTCGCCGCAGCTGCTGGGTGAGCTTGAATCGACGAGGGAGGACCTGCCGCGCAAGCTTGATCCCGCGAACGCCAAGAACCTGCAGATCGAGAAAATCAATATGGACAAGGCGACCTTCGACAAGATGCATGCAGAGGACCGCATGGCAAATGACAAGCTGAAGGAAGGCATTCAGGGCTTCTCGGATGCGCTGGTGAAGCTGGAGTCGCTGCTCGCGAAGCGGCTGGCGGAGCTGGAATCACGAACGCCGACGACGGTGTGAAGAGAAGGATCAGTTATCAGTTTTCAGTGGTCGGGGGTCAGTCGACCTGACCGGATAACAGAAGAGAATCGCACTTGAGGGGCAGCCTGACGGCTGCCCCTTTACTTTGTCGCACTAATCGGTATTCTGGTTCGTCTGCGCAAAGTTCAGGACGAGGAGACGCAAATGGGAAATGCCAACCGGCGTTTGATGTGGCATGGAATGTTTCTGTTTTTCCTGGGGCTGATCGCCGGATTTGCGGAGCAACACTTCGCCAACATGCGCATGGGACTGGCCGCGCACCTGGAAGGGGTAATGAACGGCATCTTTCTGCTTGCCCTGGGCGCGGCCTGGAACCAGGTGAAACTGCCGGGAGCGATGAAGATCACGGCCTACTGGATGGGTCTTTACGGCACCTACATGAACTGGCTCGTTACGACGCTCGCCGCGGTCTTCGGAACGGGCGCCATGTCTCCGATTACGGCTCCGGGGCATCGAGGGCAGCCCTGGCAAGAGAGCCTGGTCACGGCGGGGTTCATCAGCGTGGGCATCGTGATCACATTATTTGCATTGCTTGTCCTGTGGGGGTTGCGAAGGGACGTGGAGGGGGAGTAGAGGCAGGCCGGGCAGGTGTCGTGCAAAGAACAGGGGTCGGGGCTCAGTCGTCAGTGACCGAGGACCCAATCCTGGCGGCAGGAACCGGGAGTCGTCGGCGAACTAACATCTAAGTAATCTGGTTGACCGGGGCAGCGTAACGCTGCCCATTTACTTTTGGCGGACACAAACAAATTTCGGCCTTGATTCCCACCGGCCGAGTGATTTAAATCACGCATAAACCCGACAATTTCTGTACACTCGGTGTTACAGCGAGCAAGTCAAGCAATGACCGGGCACAAGCTCCCGGGCTGCGCAAGTTGCACAGAGGGGCTTAGGCCAGAACCCCGGCTACCTGCGCGGTCGGTGGAGGTGTATATGCATACAGAGGCTCATCCCCTCGAATCATTTTTTTATCAGGCAGTTCGAAGCAGCTACGAAGGCAAGCTCGGTTTGAATGACCCGGAGATGACGCTTTACGTGGCGCGCATGCTCTGCGAGTTTTCAGAGCCCGAGAACCTGTCGAAGCTGCGCACGTCGGGGTTCTCGCTGGAATCCATTCGAATCATGGTGCAGGATTCCGATCCGGTCCATGGCACCGCGCCGTCGTTTGAGGCGGAGCGCAGGATTCGGAAGTATATCGGTGACTCGACGCTGTTCATCGCCGGCATGTACGTCGACACGGTGGATGCGGAATCGACGAACGAGAATGAGAGCGAACGGGCGACGCTCGACGAGTTGATTCGTATCGGCAAGGAGAGCTATTACGTGGTGAGCCAGTTCGACGTGTTCGAGTATGAGAAAGACGCGGCGCTGTTCGATCGGCTTTCAGAACACTTCGAGCGCTGCGTGCTGGGTCTGTCGCTGATCCGGAAAGATCTGGGAGAGTTCAAAGCGCTGCCTCCTGCGGCCGTCTGATTTCTCGAGCGGGAAAGGTTGCCCGAATCTTTCCCGCCGGATGTTGCCTGGCATCACCCATTCGTGTTTGCACTCATGTGACCCCAGTGCCAGAAAAATGGTGCACCCCTCTTGGCAAACACAACATTTCAAGTACGCTCATTGTCAAAGCAATGTGAATAGGCAGCGGCTGGGCTTCCCGGCTCCTGTCCGCGAAATGAAGATCTTCGCGGCTGCAAGCAGTTCCGGCCATGCCTGTGGGCAGACCGGCTGCGCGTGCGCAGCCAGGAGGTCGAATTGGCGACGCAGGCTCATCCGCTGGAACCGTTCTTTCAGCAGGCAGTGCGCAACAGCTATGAAGGGAAGCTGGGGCTGAACGATCCCGATGTGACAGGCTATGTAGCACATCTGCTTTGCGAATTTTCTGAAGCAAAAAACCTATATAAAATCCGCGACATGAAGGGCCGGCCGATCGAGGAGCTGGAGTCGATGCTCACGGCGTCGGATCCGGTGAACGGGACCGCGCCGTCGTTCGATGCCGAGCGCTCGGTGCGTAAATATATCGGCGACTATGCGCTGTTTGTCGGCGGGATGTATCCGGAAGCAATGGTTTCCGGACACCGCCGGCGCAGCCCGCACCCGAGCCTGCACGAATTGATTCGCGCCGGCAAGGAAAGCTACTTCATCGTGAGCCAGTTCAACCTGTTTGAGTACGAGCTGGAAGCGCCGCTGTTCGCGCGGCTCTCGGACTGGTTCGAGCGCTGCATTCTGGGCCTCACGCTGGTGCGCGAAGAACTCCAGAAACGCAAGTCGCTACCACCGATCGTGAATTAAGGGCGGGACGCGGTCATCAGTTGTCAGTGGTCAGTTATCAGTTGGGCCCGATAGCTGACCACTGTTTGCTGGTTACTGATCCCTGTTTCACTCACTCCGACCAGACGGCGAGCACGTTGCCGGAACCATCGCTGAAGTGGAAGCGGCGGCCGCCGGGGAATTCAAATGTGGCGACAACGATTTCGCCTCCCGCTTCAAGGATGGCGGCTTCAGTGGCTTTCAGATCCTGTGAGTAGAGGACGATGAGGGGAGCCGTGTCAGGATTTTTCTGTGCGGGTACCCCCTTGCGAAAACCGCCGTCGATGCCGGCGCTTTCTTTGTCGAAGCCGACGTAATCTGGTCCCCACTCCTGGAAATTCCAGCTGAAAACTTTCTCATAGAAGCTTTTTGTCTGCGCGATGTCGGTGGTTGTGAATTCGATGTAGTTGATATTGTGGTGCAGTGCCGGTTGGCTCATGCAATTCTCCTTTGCGTTGGGATGCGTGGAGGATTGGAAAGGGCGGCTGCTGCGGTGACAGCGAGGCGCAGACGCACCATTCCCAGGTGCTCTGATACGCCTCCATCCGCAATCCCTCAGAGGCAGGAGAGTGCAGGTAGAGCTCGCTTGGGGCGGGCTGCGAGGTACGCAATGAAGTTAGCAAACCGTCATCAGCACATGCAACGAGTTTTTGAACGAGAGTAGATTGGCGTTGCCATAGATCGTTCGGCGTCGGATAGAATTGTCGAATTTGATCCACGGAGGCCACGGCTGATGCTGTCCACGATGATGGACTATCCCCTGACGATAGGGTCGATGCTGGAATTCGGGCTGAAGGTGCACGCCAAGAGCGAGGTCGCGACCTGGACGGGCGATGGACTGAAATGCGCGACGCTGCGCGAAGTGGGGGCGCGCTCGAAGCGGTTGGCGCACGCACTGGAACGCCTTGGGATCAAACAGGGAGACCGGATCGGGACGCTCTGCTGGAACACGCAGGAGCATCTGGAAGCGTATTTTGCCATCTCGTCGATGGGCGCCGTGGTGCACACATTGAATTTGCGGGTCTTTCCGGAACAGCTGGCGCACATCATCAACCATGGCGGTGACCGGATCATCCTAGTGGATGCGAGCCTTGTGCCGTTGTTGCTGCGCATCCGGGACGAACTGCGAACCTTGGAGCGCGTAATCGTGGTGGGGGACGCGCCGGGATTGCCGAACGAGTTTTTGCGCTACGAAGATCTGCTGGCGGCCGAGGAGCCGGAGTATGCATGGCCGGAGCTGGATGAGCGGGCGGCAGCGGCCATGTGCTACACGACAGGCACGACCGGCGACCCGAAGGGAGTGGTCTACAGCCATCGGTCGGTTTATCTGCATACGCTATCGATTTGCGCACCATGGTGCGTGGGCGTGACTCCGAATGATCGAGCGCTGGTGATCGTGCCGATGTTCCATGCCAATGCCTGGGGATTTCCTTATGCCATTGCGCTGGCCGGGTGCGACCTGCTGATGCCGGGACAGTTTCTGCAACCCGAGCCGCTGTGCAAGATGATCGCAGCGTTCCAGCCTACGCTGGCGTCGGGGATCCCGACGATTCTGAGCGGGATGTTCCATTACGCGAAGGCGAAGGGCACGGACCTCTCGATGTTCCGCGTGCTGTTCAGCGGAGGGGCGGCGCTGCCGCGCAGCCTGGCCGAGGGATTCAGGGATCACTTCGGCGTGAAGGTGATCCAGGGATGGGGTCTGACGGAAACGAGCCCGGTGGCAGCTACGGCGCAGCCGCCGCGGGATTGCCCGGAAGAAGAGGAGATCGAGTGGACGACGAAAACGGGTCGAGTGATTCCGGGCGTTGACCTTCGGATCTGCGATGGCGAGACGGTGCTGCCGTGGGATGGCGAGGCGGTGGGCGAGATCGAAGTGCGGGGGCCATGGATCACGGCTTCGTACTACCAGAATCCGGCGCGGGATCGGTTTCACGATGGATGGCTGCGCACAGGCGACGTGGGAACGGTGGACGAGCGCGGCTACATAAAGATCACGGACCGGTCGAAAGATGTGATCAAGTCGGGCGGAGAGTGGATCTCGTCAATCGATCTGGAAAATGCGATCATCGGCCATCCCGATGTGCTGGAGGCCGCGGTGATCGGTGTTCCCGACGAGAAGTGGGATGAGCGGCCGCTGGCCTGCGTTGTGCCCAGGCCGGGGGCGCAGGTGACGATCGATGCGCTGCGGGCGCACCTGACGCCGCTGGTTTCGAAGTGGTGGATTCCGGAGCGATGGGCGTTCATCGCCGAGGTGCCGAAGACCAGCGTGGGCAAATTCGACAAGAAGGTGCTGCGGACGCGGTATGCGGCGAAGGAGATCGAGGAAGTGGTGGTGCAAACGCCGGTCCAGGCAGGTCGGTGAAGACGCACTTAGAGCAGCTTTGGTCGCCGCGGCGACCAAAGCGCAGGATGTGAAGATCAGAGGATGTAGCGGCTTAAGTCCTGGTCCTTCACGATGGTTGCGACCATCTGTTTGACATAGTCGGGCGTGATGGTGAAGACCTTCTCCGGACCCGACGCCGTCATGCGCTCTGAGTACGGCAAGGGCGTGGTGGATTCATTCTTGATGGCCTCGCTTAACGCAGCGGATTTTTCGTCGTCGGCGGTGCGGCGGACCACGTCGGGCGCCAAGAAGCTGACATCTTCGAGCACGCGCTCCATGATGGTGTGCAGGCGGCGCGCGCCGATGTTCTCAGTGGATTCGTTCACCTTGAACGCAAATTCGGCCATTTCGCGCAACGCCTCGGGCGCGAATTCCAGGCGCACGCCTTCTGTTTCAAGCAGTGCGGTGTACTGCTTGGTGAGCGAGGACTTCGGTTCGGTCAGGATGCGCAGGAAGTCCTCGACGGTGAGCGACTTCAACTCGACGCGGAGCGGAAAGCGGCCCTGCAGTTCCGGAATGAGGTCGCTGGGCTTCGACACGTGGAACGCGCCGGCGGCGATGAAGAGTATGTGATCGGTGCGGACCATGCCGTAGCGGGTGTTCACGGTGGTGCCTTCGACGATGGGCAGGATGTCGCGCTGCACGCCTTCGCGCGAAACGTCCGGGCCGTGGCCGCCTTCGCGGCCGGCGATCTTGTCGATCTCGTCGAGGAAGATGATGCCACTCGATTCGACACGCTCGACAGCGACGCGGTTCACCTGGTCCATGTCGATCAGGCGGCCCTCTTCTTCCTGCACAAGGTAGTCGAAAGCGTCGGCGACTTTCATTTTGCGTTTCTTAGTGCCGCCGCCAAAGATGTTGGGCAGCATGTCTTTCAGGTTCATCTCGATGTCTTCGAGGTTCTGATTCGAGATGATGCCGAACTGCGGGGTACCGCGCTCGCGCACATCGAGCTCGACCATGCGGTCGTCGAGCTTGCCCTCGCGGAACTGCTGGCGGAGTTTTTCGCGGGAGCGCTGGCTGCTGTCGGCGGGCAGAGTGTGGTGGACGTCCTGGCTCTGCGGAGCGGGAGGCGGTGAGGGCAGAAGCAAATCGAGAAGCCTCTCCTCGGCGTTCATCTCGGCGCGGTCTTCTACCTCCTCGAGGCGCTCTTCGCGGACCATGTCAATGGCGATTTCGACCAGGTCGCGGATCATGGATTCCACATCGCGGCCCACGTAGCCGACCTCGGTGAACTTGGAGGCCTCGACCTTGAGAAATGGCGAGTTGGTGAGCTTGGCGAGGCGGCGCGCAATTTCAGTTTTGCCTACGCCCGTTGGCCCGATCATGATGATGTTCTTCGGCATGATGTCGTCGGCGAGGTCGGGGGGCAGCTTCTGGCGGCGCTGGCGGTTGCGGAGGGCGATGGCGACGGCGCGCTTGGCGGCACGCTGGCCAACCACGTGCTTATCGAGCTCGGCGACAATCTCGCGGGGTGTCAGCTCGTCGAGCGAGAGTTCCTGTTCTTCGGCAGATGCGGGAAGGTAAATAGCCATCGTGTTTCCAATCGTCAGTTCGTTGCGGTCATGGCAAAAGCCGTTCGGTACTCTTTGCGAACGACCAGTTTCAGTCCCGACCAGGTGTCGTCGATCGCGCAGACCTTCACGTCCACGAGCGGCGTCTTAAGGGCTTCGTCACGAATGAGGTTTTCGGTCAGGTCGGTGTTCACGCCGGAAGTCCTTTTGGGCCAGGCCACCCAGATCATGCCGTCGGCCTTGATCGCCTTGATGAGTTCGAGGTAGTCCGCGCGGAATTCGGCGCGTGATTTTGCGAAGAGCAGCGCTACGTCGAGGTCCTTGCTCGGCCTCCCTGTCCTGTATTGTTTCAACTCATCGGGAAGAGCGGCGGGCGCATTGCGCAGGAGTACCCGGTGACCTTCCTTGATACCGAGTTTCTTGAGCAGCGGTGTGCCGGAGTAGCCTGCCATGATTCGTGTGCTGCGCCCGCGCTGGGCACTCAGCTCTTCAGCTCCTCGATGGTGACGTGGTCGTTGGTATAGATGCAGATCTCGCCGGCGATCTTCATTGCTTTTTCAGCGATGTCGCGGGCGCCAAGTTCCGTGTTCTCCAAAAGCGCGCGGGCGGCGGCTGTTGCGTAGCTTCCGCCGGAACCGATGGCGGCGAGGGACTCGTCGGGGTCGATGACATCGCCCGACCCGGAGATCAGAAATGTCTGGCCGGCGTCGGCGACAAGCAGCAGGGCCTCGAGATTGCGCAGCATCTTGTCGGTGCGCCAGTCCTTGGCCAGCTCAACGGCAGCGCGATTGAGATTGCCGGCATACTGTTCGAGCTTCGACTCGAAGCGCGTAAATAGATTGAAGGCGTCGGCGGTGGATCCCGCAAAGCCAGCGAGGATCCGATCCTGATAAAGGCGGCGGATCTTTCGCGCGGAGTGCTTGATGACGTGATCGCCGAGGGTGACTTGCCCGTCGGCTGCCATCACGACTTGCCCGTTGCGGCGGACGCAAATCACGGTGGTGGAACGGATGCGGGATCCGTTTCGAGCCTTTGAATCCCTTTGCAAAGCCAAGCGAAAAACCCTCCAGCCTGCGGCGCCTGAGCACAAAAAGGGCGCAAAGCGCAGTTCTCAGTATAGGACAGCGTGACGGGATGCTCAGGGTCCAGGGAACCTGGCAGAACGGGCGAGTCGGCAGCCAGATGCAACCGGATGAGAGCGGTTTGACGCGGCCGGATGGGCGCAATAGCTTGGAGAAGGTTGGCACTGAAAAAAGGAGACGGAATCGTGAGCAAGGAGCGAGGCGGCCCGAATGCCGCAACCGGCGCGAAGCCGGCCGTGGTGATCATGGCCGCGGGAAAGGGCACGCGGCTCAAGTCGCGCCGTCCCAAGGTGCTGCATGAGATTGGCGGGAAGCCCCTGATCTGCCACGTGATTGCGGCGGCAAGCCAATTTGTGGAGCCGGGCCGTATTTTCGTCGTGGTCGGACACCAGGCTGACCGCGTGCGTGAGGCAGTTTCGGCAGCCGGCGTGCAGTTTGTCGACCAAGCAGAGCAGCGCGGCACGGGGCACGCGATTCAATGTGCGGCTCAATCGATTGCCGGATTCAGCGACGTGCTGGTGTTGTCGGGCGATGTGCCGCTGATTCGCCGGGAGACGATGGATGAGTTGTGGCGGTTTCACAAGGCCGAGGGCGCGGCAATGACCATCCTGTCGGCTGCGCCGGAGAATCCTTTCGGCTACGGTCGCGTCGTGCGCGAGTCTGCCGATTCGGCGGATGTCGAGGCCGTCGTCGAGCAGAGTGACTTGGCGGCGAATCAGGAATCGATCCCGGAGATCAACTCGGGTATCTATGTTTTCGGGACGAAGGCGCTTCTGGAGCAGATCGGCAATCTCAAGCCGGACAATACGCATGGCGAGCTTTACCTGACCGACATGGCCGCCGTATTGCGGAGGGCAGGAGAACGCGTGGTGGCCGTTCAGGCGGATCATGCCGCGGAAGTGCTGGGAGCGAACACCATTGCAGAGTTGGTGGCCCTCGATGCGACCATGCGCGCATCGCACGCGAACCGACTGATGGCAATGGGAGTCACGATCTACAAGCCGGAGAGCTGCGTCATCGATGCCGAAGTGGAAGTGGAAGCGGACACGATTATCGAGCCGTATGTGCAACTGCTGGGACGGACGAAAATTGGCGGCGAATCGAGGATCCGGTCGTACTCGGTAATTGAGAATTGCACCATCGGAAGCGGCGTGCTGGTAAGGCAGGGAAGCGTGCTGGTCGAGAGCACGGTATCGGATCGGGCGACGATTGGTCCTTTTTCGCACCTGCGGCCGGGGAGCGAGATCGGCGAAAACGCGCACGTAGGCAATTTTGTGGAGACCAAGAACGCCCGGCTGGGCAAGGGGACGAAGGCGAACCATCTGACGTACCTGGGCGATGCCGAGATCGGGGCGGGGACCAATATCGGCGCGGGCACCATCACCTGCAACTACGATGGCGTCCACAAGAACCGGACGCAGATTGGCGAAGGAGCCTTTGTGGGGAGCGATTCTACCCTGGTTGCGCCGGTGGTCATTGGCGATGGGGCGTATGTGGGCGCGGGCTCCTGCATCACGCGCGACGTTCCGCCGGGGGCGCTGGCGGTTGGGCGATCGCGGCAGGTAACCAAGGAGGGCTGGGCCACGGCCCGGCGGGCACGGCAGAAAGCCGAACTGGAATCGGCGAAACGTAGCCGCGAATGAAGATTGCCTGGATGGGGCCCGCCGGCTGCGGACGGCGAATCGTCCTGACCGATACAACGTTCGTCCCGTTCTAAATCGATTGCGTGCTGGACAAAACGGTGTTTCTCATTTAAAACTTTGGTACTTGCATTGGCTAAGCTTGCGGGGGTCACCGCCGGGCGTGAGTTTCTGAAGACACGCCACCCCGTTTGCCAATGACAAGGCGGACACGGCTCGAGTTCAATGAGCCGGTCCGGAACGGAATTTTCCCTTTCTTGCGTTGCATGCGAGATACATATCGCGAGATTCATCGGTCAAGGGTTTCACGAGCCGTGATGAAGCGGCCATAATCGGTTGAGAGATCCTTGATTGATATGAAGTTAGTGCGACCGCGCAGGAGAGGAACGGGGTTGGCAGCGAACCTGGCAGATCTGGGTGGTTTGGGTCCGTTCCGGCAGAAAGCCGGGAGTGAAGACCCCCGTGCAGGGGCGCGCACGCACAGATTCGCCCGTATTCTCGTGGTGGATGACGAGGCGCCGGTCCGGTCGATGATCGGAGCCACGCTCGAACGGCAGGGATTCGAAGTTCAGCTTGCCGTGAGCGGCTCGCAAGCCGTTGAGATGCTGACGCAAGGGACCTTCGATCTGATCCTCACCGACATTGTGATGCAAGACGGGAACGGAATCGCGCTGCTGGAGCGGATTCACGCCGAGCAACCCAATCTTCCAGTGGTGATGGTCAGCGCGATTCACGATATCAGCGTCGCGATCGATTCCATGAGGCGCGGTGCATACGACTACCTGCTGAAGCCGTTCGAGCGCGAACACCTCGTGGCCACTGTGCAGCGAGCACTCGACCACCGGCAGGCTCTTCAGGAAAGCCACAACTACCAGCAAAACCTGGAGCAGGTCGTGCGAGCCCGGACGGAGATGCTGCGCCAGGCGATGGAAGACCTGGAGCACTCGTATGACGTGACGCTGGAAGCGCTGGGCGATGCTCTCGATTTGAAGGATTCGGAGACGGAAGGACATTCAAAACGCGTGACCGCATACACGATTGCGCTGGCGCGGGCGATGGAAATCAGCCCGGTCGAGATCAAGGTGATCGCGCGCGGCGCATTTCTGCACGATATCGGGAAGATGGCGATTCCGGATGAGATTCTTCGCAAGCCCGGCAAGCTGACGCCGGAGGAAGAAGACGTGATGCGGGACCATTGCACGCGGGGCTATCACATTCTGCGCAAGATCCCGTTCCTGAGCGAGGCGGCGGCCATCGTCTACACGCACCAGGAGCACTATGACGGCAATGGATACCCCAGCCGTCTGAAAGGCAATGAGATTCCGATCGGCGCGCGGATCTTTGCCATTGCCGATGCGCTGGACGCGATCACGAGCGACCGGCCCTACCGCAAGGCGCGGAGTTTCGATGCCGCGCGTGAGGAGATCCTGCGCTGTTCGGGAACGCAGTTTGACCCGTCGGTGGTGGAAGTCTTCCTGAAGGTTCCCAACGAACTGTGGAATGAGTTGCGCGCCGAGATCAACGGCGAGAACCGGCACTTTTCGACCTTCGATCTCAGACCGGCTGAGATGCCTCCCGGAAGTTGAATTGCATAACTTACAACCGCCCAATTTGATTTTTCCCTGACAACCGAGAATCCGCGCACACGGTCCCTCAAATGGCAGCGGAGTACATCCCGCGGGGAAAGCCGTGTGCAACTCGAATTCTCCGCCGCCGAATCCAGTTGGAGATGAGCGATCGAGTGGAGAGAATTGGATTGATCGATGGCGCAGACGCCTGATACCGAACCTGTGACGGATGCCGGCAGCGGCACCTATGGGGAGATTGTTCGGTCATCTGCCCTGATCGGTGGCTCGTCGGCGCTCAATATGGGGCTGAGCCTCATCCGCACGAAGGTCTTTGCCTTGATTCTCGGGCCGACGGGATTCGGACTGTTCGGGATTTATCGATCGATTGCCAGTCTTGCTGAGTGCCTTGCCAGCCTGGGAATCAATACCAGCGGGGTGCGCCAGATTGCCCATGCTGCGGGCTCCGATGACAGCGAGCAGGTCGGCCGGACAGCAACGGTGATGCGCGCAACCTCAATCGTGCTGGGAATCGTTGGAACCGCCCTGCTCGTTCTGTTTTCCCGGCCGGTATCGCGAATTACGTTTGGCGACAATGCGCATGCAGGGGCGATATCGCTGCTGTCGATCGCCGTTTTCTACGAATTGGTCGCATATGGGTATGGCGCCCTGATCCAGGGAAAGCGGCATGTGGCCGACTTAGCAAGAGTCGCCGTTTGGGGCGCGCTCCTGGGAACGGCTTTGGCTATTCCATTCGTGTATTTTCTGGGCGAGAAGGGGATAGTGCCGTCGATCGTCAGCGTATCCGCGACATCGCTTGCGGTTTCGTGGTGGTACGGCCGCCGGGTGAAGATCGAGAAGCCGTCGATGACGCTTGTGCAGATTCAGCACGAGGCATCGGAGTTGTTGAATCTCGGCATTGTATTCATGGCCACGTACCTGATCACGGCGGGAGTGGCGTATGCGGTGAGAATTTTCCTGCTTCGGGAAAACGGCCTAGCAGCGGCGGGGTTTTACCAATCCGCATGGACCCTCGGAGGTTTTTATGTCGGATTCATCCTCGACGCGATGGGGGCGGATTTTTATCCGCGGCTTACGGGTCACTGCGATGATCACGCAACTTTCAACCGCATGGTCAACGAGCAGACCCAGGTGGGACTGCTGCTGGCCGGGCCCGGTGTGCTCGCCACTCTGTCGATTGCGCCTCTCGTGATCGAGTTGCTCTACAGTTCGAAGTTCGGCGCCTCGGTTGGCGTTTTGCGATGGATCCTTCTTGGGACGATGCTCCAGGTCGTGAATTGGCCGATGGGCTACATGATTATTGCGAAAGGCCGGCAGGCGCTGTATTTCGCGACCGAGTTTGCTTACGGACTCGCATACCTGGGCCTGGCCTGGATTTGTGTGAGAGCGTATGGGCTGAATGGCGCGGGAATCGCCTTTTTCGGCGGCAATCTCGTTCACGGGCTCATCCTGTATCCGGTTGTGCATCGCCTGAGCGGCTTCGGCTGGTCAACTGCGAGCGTGAGGAGAATTGCGCTCTTTTTCACTCTCGTCGCCATGGGATTCTCAAGTTTCTATTTGCTCCCGGCTGCCTGGGCTTACGCCGTGGGCACGGTCGCGGCTTTGTTCACCGCGTGGTATTCCATCCGCGAGTTGATGGCTCTTGTCTCGTGGTCTGGGCTTCCCCGGCCGGTGAGAAAGATTCTGGGCGCGCTACTCCGCAGGAGGCAGGATCAAACCGATACTGCGTGAAAATCGCATGCAGGCATGAATCGACCCTCTCAGGATCGCTCGCGAGGGGTTTTCATGCGGCCGGTTATGGAGCGGGAGAACGGCAGCCACGAGGTGAGTGAGCGCCGGATCAGAGCCTTCCATGTGGCGAAGTCTCGAACCCTCTGCTTCACCAAGTAACCCATCAGCCATTGGAAGTAGTAGCGCCTTTCGATCTCATAGGAACCGTCGCTCTCGACCCTACTCGACATGGAAAGGGCGTGTTGGCGATACCGGCTTTGGCAGTTTCTGCTGACGAACACCGGGTAAGCCAGATAAATCTTGGCCAGGAAGGCCATATCTTCAAACAGCTGGCGGGTTTGGGGATTGAACGTCTCCTCAAAACCTCCAACTCCCTCATAGGCGCCGCGACGGAGCACAAGGCTGCATGGACAGGGAGAACCGAGGGGTCCCAGCGGATAGCAACGATAGAGCAATTGCGGTGGATCATAGAGTTGATTGCCGGGCGCAATGGGCGGGATCTCATTGCGTTTTAGCTCTGCGGGGTTGTTCTCCCAGTCGTACCAATACTCGCTCGGGCTGCAGGCAAGTCCCGCTTCGGGATGAGCGGTCAAGATGGCGACATGCTCTTCCAGCATGTGGGGCAGCCAAGCGTCGTCTGCGTCGAGAAACGCGAGAAACTCTCCCTTGCCGCGACGGGCGCCACGGTTACGGGAAGCC
>Ga0209579_10000236_pt1 | contig 72357 bp, 59 predicted proteins | sample Coa_R1_2_FD_187152 | JGI IMG/M metagenome (GOLD analysis project Ga0209579, IMG submission 187152) | Surface soil microbial communities from Centralia Pennsylvania, which are recovering from an underground coalmine fire - Coalmine... | ecosystem: Environmental > Terrestrial > Soil >... | reverse complement strand
TTTCCCTTGACCACCATGTGCTGGCGAAAGATGCCTTCGTAGGCGAAGCCGAAGCGAAGGGCCGCGCGGCGGCTGGCTTCGTTCAGCGCGTTGCACTTCCACTCGTAGCGCCGGTAGCCCAGATCCTCGAAGACGTGGCGCGCCATGAGGTACATGGCTTCGGTTGCGGCACGTGTCCGCTGCAGCGCGGGAGAGAACATGACGTTGCCGACCTCGATGACGCCGTGCGCCGGCTTGATGCGCATATAGCTTGCCCAGCCGGCAGCTTTTCCGGTATTCGCGGGCACGATGGCGAAGAGCAGGGCGCGTTCCGCATCCCGCCATTTCTCGAGCTTGTCGATCATTTCGGCGGCGGTTGCGGTGGGAGCAGCGGCGAGCCATGTCCAGAGGTCGTCGTGGCGCGTCACGGCGGCGAAGAGATCGGAGCTGTGGCGCGAGGCGTTGAGAGGCTCGAGAGTCACGCAGCGGCCGGCGAGAGGGTTCGGGGTTGGAGTTGCCGCCGGTTTCCAGTGAGCGAGGTCGTTAGGCATCGTTCCCACGATAGCAAGGCAGACGGAAGGGAGGGCCGCGCCGGGAATCCACTTTGCTCCGTGGAGTTTCTAAATGAGCCCTATTGTCCACAATTTGCAGAGGCGACCACATTTTGTGCACCGCTTCTGCGTCTTGCGGAGGCATGGCACGGGGGCTAGGCTTTGGGTGGGGAGAAACCGGGATTGCCCGCGGAGCCTTTATTTGCACTGAATTTTGGGCAGTCTGAGGGCCCAAGGCCGCGCTGGAAAAGGCGATTCGCGCTTTCCACAGGGCAAACCGCCGTATTTAGGAGGCTGATGCCAGAAATGCCACGAAAACACTAGATATTGTGGTTTGAGGTTGACTTGCCCAAGGGACAGCGGTATTTTTTCATCTGCGGCTGTAAACGGACTGTAAAGAATACGGCGGAGCACCGGCCCGCAACCGTCGGGAACAGAACTCGCGGTACCCTTTTCCCCCAACCGTTTCCGTTCGCTGTTCAGGGCTTTTACCCTGACAAATCCAGGCGGAGAAAGCCTGGAAGAGGCAGGGCATTCAAAGAATCTGCTGATTGAGAGGAACCTAAATGAACGAGGTTAATGTTCAAGCTTCCGCAGCTGGGGTTGGGGCGCCTTACAGCCAAGGGGGTCTCAAGTTCACCCGCCGTTTTTCGACCGAGGGAATCTCGCCGTATGACGAGATGCAATGGGAACTGCGCACGGCGCTGATTGCCGACAGCAAGGGGAACACGATCTTCGAGCAGAAGGACGTTGAGGTGCCGCTTGACTGGTCAATGACGGCAACCAACATTGTGGCCTCGAAGTACCTGCATGGGCAGCTTGGCACGCCGGAGCGCGAGACGGGCGTTCGGCAGCTGGTTGCGCGCGTCGCGGAGACGATCCGCGACTGGGGCAGCAAGGGTGGCTACTTCGCGTCGGAGCAGGATGCCGCTGCGTTCCACGATGAGCTGGCGCACATGCTGCTGACGCAGCGAGTGGCGTTCAATTCGCCGGTGTGGTTCAACGTGGGCTGCGATCGACTGGAGCCGCGTTCGGATGGCTCGAGCTGGCACTGGGACCCTGCCACGGGTGGCGTGCGGTTTGAAGCGACGGGTTACCGGAATCCGCAGTGCTCGGCGTGCTTCATCAATTCGGTTGAGGACTCGCTGGACTCGATCCTGACCCTTGCCAAGACCGAGGGAATGCTTTTCAAGTGGGGCTCGGGTACGGGGACGAATCTATCGACCATTCGCGGATCGAGCGAGCTGCTCTCGGGCGGTGGAGAGGCCTCGGGCCCGCTGAGCTTCATGCGCGGGTTTGACGCATTTGCCGGCGTGATCAAGTCGGGCGGCAAGACGCGCCGGGCCGCGAAGATGGTGATCCTGAATGCCGATCACCCCGACATCATGGAGTTCATTGATTGCAAGGCGAAGGAAGAAGCCAAGGCCTTCACGCTGATCAAGGCTGGATACGACGGATCGGGGCCGGACTCGGAGGCATACTCGTCCATCTTCTTCCAAAACGCAAATAACTCGGTGCGCGTGAGCGACGAGTTCATGCGCGCTTATGAGAAGGATGGCGACTTCACTACTTATACGGTGAAGGATCACCAGCCAGTAAAGACTTACAAGGCGCGGGAGATCATGCGCAAGATTGCCGAGGCCACGTGGCTGTGCGGCGATCCCGGCCTGCAATTCGATACGACGATCAACAAGTGGCACACGAGCAAGAACACGGCCCGGATTAACGCGTCGAATCCGTGCAGCGAGTACATGTTCCTCGACAACTCGGCCTGCAACCTGGCGAGCTTCAATCTGATGAAGTTTGTGACGCCGGTGGGGACGTTCGATATCCCGGCATACCGGCATGCCATTTCCGTTGTGATTACGGCGATGGAGATCCTGGTGGATAACTCGGGCTACCCGACGGAGTCGATTGCGAAGAATTCGCATGATTACCGGCCGCTGGGTCTTGGGTATGCGAATCTCGGCGCGCTGCTGATGGCTTTCGGCCTGCCCTACGATTCGATGGCGGGACGCGATCTTGCGGGTGTTTTAACGGCGATCATGTGCGGGCAGGCCTATCTGCAGTCGGCGATTGTCGCCGCGCAATGCCCTCCGATTGCATCGGCGACCCCGCTGACTGCCAGCGTGGAGCGCCAGGGCGGCGCGTGCCCGGGGTTCTATGTGAACCGCGAGCCGTTCCTCGACGTGATCCGCATGCATCGCGCCGAGGTGAACAACATTGGGAAGTCGCGCACCAGCGGCGAGCCTTTTGCCGTGCCGCAACTGGATGCGCTGATCGATTCAAGCCGGGAGTGCTGGGATATGGCGCTGATGTATGGCGAGCGCTACGGCTATCGCAACTCGCAGACCACGGTACTGGCGCCGACCGGGACCATCGGTTTCATGATGGATTGCGACACAACGGGCATCGAGCCTGACCTCGCGCTGGTGAAGTACAAGAAGCTGGTCGGCGGCGGGATGATCAAGATTGTGAACAACACAGTGCCGGCGGCGCTGTTCAAGCTGGGATATGACAACGACCAGGTGAACGCAATCGTGAGCTACATCGACGCGACGGGCACGATCGAAGGCGCGCCGGGCATCAAGCCGGAGCACCTGCCGGTGTTCGATTGCAGCTTCAAGCCGGCGAAGGGGACGCGGTCGATCCACTACATGGGCCACATCAAGATGATGTCGGCGGCGCAGCCGTTCTTGTCGGGAGCTATTTCGAAGACCGTGAATCTGCCACACGAAGCCACGGTGGAAGAAGTGGCCGAGGCCTACGCCGAGAGCTGGCGGCAGGGAATCAAGGCCGTGGCGATTTATCGCGACGGGTCGAAGGGCACGCAACCGCTGAACACGAGCCTCGACAGCAAGCGGGAGCCTTCCGCGGTCGATGCTGCCGCAAGCCGCGTGCTGGCGCAGATCGCCGCGGGTCACGCTGCCGCCGACGCCGATGTGAAGACTTTGGAGACGAAGATCGGGGAAAAGCTGGAAGTGACGGCCAAGCAGGTGATTGCCGCCGCTGCAGCTTTCCAGCGGGGACTCGAAGACCTGGCCAAAGCTGCCGCAGTACCGCAGATCAAGCCAGAGCCGTTGTTTGAATTGACCCCGGAGCCTGTGCAGGATCTGAACCAGCCGCCGCGCGCGGTGCGTCATCGGCTGCCCGAGGAGCGGGCTTCGGTTACGCACAAGTTCTCGATTGCCGGGCACGAAGGGTACATCACCGTGGGTCTTTATCCTTCGGGGCAGCCCGGCGAGATCTTCATTCGCATGGCCAAGGAAGGATCGACGGTTTCGGGCTTGATGGATGCGTTCGCGACTTCGATCTCGCTGGCTCTGCAGCACGGCGTTCCGCTGCGCGTGCTGTGCGAGAAGTTCGCTCATACGCGTTTCGAGCCCTCGGGCTGGACCGGGAACGAGCAGATCGGCTATGCGAAGAGCCTGATGGACTACATCTTCCGCTGGCTCAACCTGCGGTTCCTGTCGGGCGAGCAGCTGACGCTGTTTGCAGGACTCGCACCGCAGGCGCCGCAGCTGCCGGCTTCGCCGACGCTGCTTCCGGAGTTAGATCCGGAGCCAGCGCCGGAAAGCACGATCTCGCAGACGCAGCTATCCAGACTGGCAGAAGAGGTCGCTCGGAAATTGCAGGCGGGCTCACCGGGAATGGGATCCACGTCGGCTCCGGCGGGCGGGATCGCGCCTGAAGTGCAGGCTACGGGATCGCAGCCGACGCCGTCGCATGGACCCGCCATGCAGGATCGCGGGGTTTACCACGCGGCCGATGCGATGCGGGAGATGTATGTGATGGGCGATGCGCCGAGCTGCTCGACTTGCGGGGCCATCATGGTCCGCAACGGGAGCTGCTACCGGTGCATGAGCTGCGGGTCGACGAGTGGGTGCTCCTAAGCAAGACCTCTCAGAGGTCAGGCCATGGCCATTCCGGCCATGGCCTTTTTTTGTGCACCTCGACTCTCGCCAAATCTCTAGAAATCGATATACACTTCTTTTCCACGGTGGCGGGTGCTGTCCAGGACGGAGTCCAACTGCATCCTAGGTAGCAGCGAGCGAGGAGGGAGCGATGCGAATAGCCGACAAGATTTCATTGGTGCTGAAGGACAAGAAGCAAAGCAGAATCCTGTCGATCGATCCCGAGCAGACGGTTTTTGAAGCCCTGGAGCAACTGGCACTGCACGATATCGGCGCGCTGATCGTCCTGTCGGGCGGCCGGCTCGTTGGGATTATTTCGGAGCGCGATTACGCTCGGAAGTGCATTCTCCAGGGAAAGTATCCCAGCGAGACCAAGGTGCGCGAGATCATGACCAGCCCGGTGCACTTCGTTTCTCCGGAGTACACGGTTGACGAATGCCTGGCTACGATGACCCAGAACCACTTTCGGCACCTGCCGGTGATGCAGGACGGCGCGGTGGTCGGCATGCTCTCGATTGGCGACCTGGTGAAATGGGTGATCTCAGGCCAGGCGCACGCGATCGAGGCACTCGAGGGCTACATTGCGGGGGCTTATCCGGCATAGCCCCCGGCGCAACGCGATTCAGTCTTCTCTATTGTTGCGTGGCTTGCACCAGCAACTCAACCGGTTGCACAATCATGTCGCGCAGGACGGCCTGCGGCTTTTCACCATCTTTGAGAACCTGCATATCATTTTGCCGCTCAGGCATCGCGCGGTGATTCTCAAGAGCGTCGAGCGCCTGCAATCCGATGCCTGCCACCTGGGCGAGCGTCGAGGAAACAGGTTTCAACTCATCCGTCAGTTCTGATTCGCCGAGGGTGGGCTGCAGTTTCGCATCGTTATCGCGCCAGATGGTGAGAGAGCGACGTGCCTGCTGCCATTGTTCGGGCGTTGCTTTTCCTGATGCGATCGCCCTGGCGAGGTCGTTGAATTGTCGAGCCGCCTCGCTTTCCGGCGGGACCGCGTCGATCATCCGATTCAGCGGCGTCGATGTCCCGTAGTCCTTCAGTTCTTCGCGGGCGTAGCCCTCGGGCGGCTGAACCACCGATGCAAGCACGCCAAGCGATTTGGGATCTGCTTCGCCGCTCATACGCCGAAGCATCATTTGAGTGGACGACAGCTGCTGCAGCCCGAGGTATTGGAGCCGCTCCGACTCCATCCCCATGCGCGCATACATGGAATCGACATCGCGGAGATCGGCAGGCGACCAGAGGCGTTCGGCGATCGCGGCGGTACGGGGCCAGATGCGGCTGTCGATGTTTTCCGGGGTCACGTACTCGCTCCACATGGTTGCTTCGCCGCCCAGGATAAGCCTGGCCTGATCCGGCGTGAGGGAAGCGGCATCGCCGCTCATCGGATCGGTGAGGTAGTGCTGCGAGGCAGGCTGATTCAGATCGATATAGTACCCGTTGGAGAGAAGCGCGCGATTTCCCTGGCGCGCCGCGGCGGCCAGTGATTTTGGACCGCGCCATGACTGGATGACAACGTCGCGCGGCGTGTTCGGCTGCAGCACCTCATCCCAGCCTTCCATGATCTTGTGGTGCGCGGCTACCAGCTTCTGAACGTGGGCCGTGAATTGCGCTTGCAGGGCAGCATTGTCTTTCAGGTCGTGCTCGCGCATGTAAGTCTTGATGCGCGGGTTTGCATCCCACTCCTTGCCATTGCATTCGTCGCCCCCGATATGGAAATAAGCATCCGGGAAGAGCTCGGCCATCTCGCCGATCAAGCGGTCGATGAACGCGTAGGTGGTTTCGCGCGTGGGGTCCATTGCCGCATCCATGACTCCCCAACGTCGCGAAATCTGATAAGGCCCTTTGCCGCTGGCGAGTTCGGGATAGCCAACGAACCAGGAGGTGGTGTGGCAAGGCATGTCGAACTCGGGCACCACGCGAATGCCGCGATCGCGCGCATACTCGATGACGTGGCGCATCTGTTCCTGCGTGTAAAACAGGCCATCCGAGCCCTTTTCCTGAAGTTTTGGATAGGTCTTGCTTTCTGCACGGAATCCCTGGTCCTCGGAAAGGTGCCAGTGGAACACATTCAACTTCACCGCTTCCATTCCGTCGAGGTTGCGCTCGATGACAGACAGCGGCATGAAGTGGCGGCCCGAGTCGATCATCAATCCTCGCCATGGAAAACGGGGCTTGTCATCGATGGTCACAGCGGGGACGGCGAAGCCTTGGGGCGTCGTTCGAACCAATTGCAACAGCGTTTGCAATCCGTGCATGGCGCCCAGCGGGTTCGGAGCTGACAACTCGACGCGATCAGTCGATACCGCGAGATGGTAGGACTCGTCTTCTTCAAGGTGCTGGACGGCGTCGCTGGGTCGCGAAGTGTGGATGGTGAGCTTGCCCTGGTTGAATTGCGCTTCGCGCCAAAGCGGGATGCCGGTTTCTTTCGAGAGGCTTTCAAGGAATCGCTGGCCAGCCCGGGTCAGGCGCGGTTCCGTGTACCCCTGGAAGGCGATCCCGAAGCTTCCATCGATGATGAACTGCCCCTGGCCGGGTGTTACGTGTGCGGGCTCGGGCATCAGGGAGATTGAACCCGCATCCTGGGCAGTTGCGAACTCGATAGCCATGGCAGGAATGGAGAACAGGAGAAGAAACAAAGCAAAACGGACAGATCTGGAATTCTTCAATTCGGCCTTCTTGATCCCGCGCCGCATTTCGGACAACCAAGATCCGGAATCAGGCGCATACTTCGATCAGAAACAGGAATGCTCCCGGGAATATCCAGGGAGCATCCAGATTACGTCCTTGGGCTCGCGAACTCAAGATGGCGAGAAGCAGAGCTAGCCGCCAAGCTGGATCTGGCGCGGATCGCGGGTGCGTTCCTCTCCGTGCCGGCAGGAGAAATTCCGGCGGCGCAGGGAAGGGCTGAGCCCAAGGGGCAGGCGGGCGCTCAACGTGATCGAAGAACTGCATCAAGATCGCGGAGCGACCTATAGCAGTTGAGTAATTCCCGATAACTCCCCAACTGCACATCATATGTCCTGCAAGGGACGCTCGTAACTATAGCTCGTTTCATGATGCCTGCAATGAGTTAGGACGATGCTATGTCGATTTGACTAAGCAAGCGCCGGGTCCACTGGAGAGAGCTGCCGATCGGGATGTCACCGGCTGAAGCAATCGCAAGCAGGCTAGCCGCCAACAGAAGGAGTGAATCTCCGCGCTAATGCTAGAGTGCTGGTAGGAGACAGCCGTGAACGCCACCGCTCGACCGCCAGCCTGGAAGATTCTGTCTGCGTTCGGGATCATCTATTTTGTTTGGGGTTCCACGTTTCTGGCGATTCGCATCGGTGTGCTGGCCATGCCTCCGCTTCTATTTGCAGCGATGCGCTTCTTCACTGCCGGCCTCCTTCTTTTCGGCTGGATGCTGGCACGAGGAGAGCGCTTGCCTCGCGGCCGGGAGTGGACATCGGCCTCGCTGCTGGCGTTCCTGATTTTTTTCTGTGACTACGGTTTGCTCTTTTGGGCGGAGCGACGGGTTCCATCCGGTATCGCCGCGGTGATGTTGGCAACGATACCAGGATTTATTGCGATTGCCGAAACTCTGCTGCTTCGGACACAACGATTTACGTTCCGGCTGGTGGCGGCATTGCTGGTAGGCATCGGAGGAGTGGCCGTGCTGATGAGCCGCACGGTGAATGTGGGCGGCGCACCTGTGGACAAAGCAGGGGCGGCAGCGCTCATTGTCGCGGCGCTGAGCTGGTCAGTGGCCTCGGTGATCTCTCGAAAGCTTGAACTGCCTCCTTCCAAAGCGATGAGTGCAGGAACGCAAATGCTGCTTGGCGGCATCATGCTTTCGGTTGCGGCCGCCGCGTCGGGAGAGTTCCACGATTTCAAAGCAGGAAATGTTTCGATCGCTGCGTGGTTTTCGCTTATCTATCTGATCCTGTTCGGTTCCATCGTCGGCTTCACGGCCTATGTGTGGCTGCTTCATTACGAGTCGCCAACGAAGGTGGGCACCTACGCGTATGTGAACCCCGTGGTCGCGGTGACATGCGGATTTTTCCTCGGTGGAGAGCCGCTTGGGTTACGAACCGTCGCTGGAACCGTTTTCATTCTCTTCAGCGTGCTGCTGATCACAACACTGACAAAGCCAGTCAAGAAATCTGTCCCAATTCTTGCCGCAGAATAGGTGGAGCAGCGATCAGATTGAGTGTCATTTGCGATTGAAACGATCATTCGGGTTACGAAGTGATGACTTTGAAATGTAACTCTTGACATCCATTACGAATGGGCGTAATCAGTGAATATGGGGCTGGCCTCCTCTCCTCTTTCCGGTTCTCCTGGCAGGAAAATCTGAAAGTCGTTACTCTGGGCCATCCACCCCAAGCGAGCCTTCCCCCTGGCTGACAAAAGGCTCATCTAGATCGGAAATCGAGTCTGAGCTGTCGCCGAGGGCGGGACGCGAAGTGAGCGGAACGCGGGGGTTTGGTTTCTGCTTGCGCAAGGTCGAGCTTTATCCATTGATCGTGTGCGTCGAATCGGTGCCGTGAGATGTGCTTCGTTCGAGCTGTCAACCATAGACTGGAGTCGCGAATGAGCCTTCTAAAACAATCCGAATCAACCCAACAATCAACCGTGCGACGGAGTCGCGGCACGGATTCGATGAAGCGAGCTGCCAAGGTCCACAAGGCGGATTTCGCTCATTTGAGTCCGGATCCGTCGCTGGCGAATCAGCAGAGTTTTGCTGAAGACTTTCTTCTTGAGCACTCTGCATCTGGTTTGCATTTCATCAAGTTCGAGATCTCGGGAAATTCTGCAAGATCACCGCAGGATCCCTCAGAGTTGAGCCAGCTTTTTGGCTTTCCTTCCTAGTGCCCTTGAGCGCACTTGGCTAAGAGAATCTGATTGAGGTCGTCTGGGACTTTGTGAAACAGCGAGGGTTGGCCGACCAGGGATCTACCAAAGCGATGAACCGGAAGTCTGGACACGACCATGCTTTCGAGAACAGGGAGTCAGATGTTAGTTGCTGAAGAAATCCGTGGGGCGGAGTCAGCGCCAGGTATTTCCAGTGTGGCGCAGGGCCGAGAATTTCCGGGTGATTGCCCATTGTGCAGAAACCTGGAATCCGCTTATGAAGCAAGGTTCACAGAATACGTGGAAGCGCGTGCGTCGGCTTCTTACGCGGTGAGCAAGAAGGTTGCCGCGCAGAAGAACGTCGAGATGGAGCGCGCCCGCTATGAACTGGAAGAGCATCGGCTCGATTGTGCGGAGTACCTTGCGATTTCGCGGCGGTTGCAACCGGAGAAACGCGGACAATTGGTCGCATAACTTCCCAGTAAATCGAGTTATTCAATTACTTATGTCCCGTCGGCTTGATGCCGGCGGTTTTCTTTTGCAGGCACAATTTCATTTCTCGCTGCTGTCACCCCGATTTGCCTTGCCTTCGTCCGGGCTGCAATGATGACTGCCTGATCCGGGGGAGACGGAAACTCTCATGAAAGTTCGTTTGCTTTGCGCCCTTTTTGGAATGTGTGCAGGTTTGTGTTCGGGTCAATCGCCCGCCTGGCAGCCTGCGCCCGGTCATCTGAGCATTCCGCTTTGGCCCGGCGGGCCTCCCGGCGGACCGGCCCATCTTCCGCCGGAAGTGGACACAACGACTCCGCAGGAGCCACTGATCGCGGGGCGGCGGCTCATCCGGCTGGGGAATGTGTCGGACCCGACGTTGACTTTATATGCGGCTAGCGGCGAGAACTCTGGCGCTGCCGTGGTTGTTTTCCCCGGCGGTGGTTACCACATCCTGGCCATCGATCTGGAGGGGACGGAGGTGTGCGACTGGCTGAACTCGATCCACGTGAATTGCGTGCTGGTGAAGTATCGCGTTCCGGATAGCGGGCCGTATCCGAAATCCGCGGCCGCGCTCGAGGATGCGCAGCGGGCGGTGGGGTTGGTGCGGCAACATGCGGCCGAGTGGCATATCGATCCGAACCGGGTGGGGGTTCTTGGATTCTCGGCGGGAGCGCACCTGGCTGCCGCGCTGAGCACGCATTTTGAGAAGCGCCTTTACGATCCGGTGGATGCGGCGGATTCGCAGAGCTGCCGGCCCGACTTTGCCGTGATTGTTTACCCCGGCTACCTGGCGCTTGCGGAGAAGAATATGGAGCCCAATCCTGACATTCAGCCGACGGAGCATACTCCGCCCACGTTTATCGTGCAGGCCGAGGATGATCCGGTGCATGTTGAAAATGCGATTGAGTACTTTATGGCGCTGAAACGGGCGAAGGTGCCGGCGGAACTCCATGTCTATGCTCAAGGAGGGCACGGGTACGGGTTGCGCCGGACCGATTTGCCGGTGACAACCTGGCCCGACCGGGTTGCGGACTGGCTGCACACAATCAAGGTCCTGACGGGGACCGCGCAATAGGACCGTTACAATCGTTGCCATGCTGCTTGGGGTGCTGACCGTCTCGGACCGGTGTTCACAGGGTGTCGCTACGGATACTGCCGGCCCGGCGGTGGCCGAACTGTTGCGGGCGACGTGGCCTGAGGCGGAAATCGAGCTAGCGCTGGTTCCGGACGAGGAAGCGGAAATCGTGGCTCGCCTTGGCGAGTGGAGCAAGGCCGGAGCCGCGCTGGTGCTGACGGTGGGTGGAAGCGGGCTTGGTCCTCGAGACAGGACGCCAGAAGCCACGCGCCGCGTCATCGATCGCGAAGCGCCAGGACTGGCCGAAGCAATGCGAGCGAGAGGCGCGGAACGGAATCCTTATGCATGGCTTTCGCGCGGGGTCGCCGGGCTAAAAGGGAGCACGCTGATCGTGAACCTACCGGGGAGCTTGAGGGGGGCGCAGGAGAGTCTTGAGGCTGTCTTGCCGCTCTTGCGTCACGGGCTGGAGGTGATCGCTGGAGGACAGAGGCATCCGTAGTTTCGAGGGCGGACCAGCTCGGGAGGGGCTTAGGTTTCATGGAATCAATGCGGTTGCGCCCGGTATGTAACTTCGAGGGCGGGCATCGTGTCTAATGGTTGCGACGAGGTTTTCCCGCAACGAGGTCAATCCAATGCTGGTCGGCAAGCCGTCTGATATTCCCTCTTCTGAAATCACCCCAAAGGAACACTACCTGAGCCGTCGCGAGTTCATGCGCGGAGCGGTTGTGGCAGGCGCGGCCGCGGTTGGAGCAGGGAAGCTGATTCTCTCGCCGAGCACAAGCGTGCTGGCCGATCAGCAACTTCAGAAACTGCAAACGGTGAAGAGTCCGCTGACGACGACGGGAGAGCAGCTGACCAGCCTTGAGGATATTACCCATTACAACAACTACTACGAGTTTGGCGTGAACAAGGGAGATCCGTCGCAGAACGCCGGGGGTCTGCCCACGCGGCCGTGGACGGTGAAGGTGGAGGGACTCGTCAAGGAACCGAAGACCTTCGATCTCGATGCGCTGATGAAGCTGCACCCGCTGGAAGATCGGGTCTACCGGATGCGCTGCGTCGAGGCGTGGAGCATGGTGATTCCCTGGGTGGGCTATTCGCTTTCGGAACTCATCAAGCAATGCGATCCGCTGCCCAAAGCCAAGTATGTCCAGTTTCTTTCTTACTTTGACAAGCACGTGGAGAAGTGGAGCGGCGAGTCGACGATTTTCTGGCCGTACAGCGAAGGATTGCGGATGGATGAAGCGATGAATCCGCTGACGCTGCTGACGTTTGGGATCTATGGTGAGACGCTGCCCAACCAGGATGGCGCGCCGGTGCGCATTGTCATTCCATGGAAGTACGGGTTCAAATCGGCGAAGTCCATCGTGACGATCAAGTTTGTCGAGAAGCAGCCGTCGACGACGTGGAATGAGATGGCGCCAAACGAGTACGGCTTTTACTCCAACGTGAACCCCAACGTTGATCATCCGCGCTGGAGCCAGAAGTCAGAGCGGCGCATTGGCCTGCCGTTTTATGAGCAGCGCCGGACCACGCTGATGTTCAACGGCTATGCGGACCAGGTTGCATCGATGTACAACGGGATGGACCTGAGGAAGTATTACTGACGCGCGGCACGGGGGGGATACGTGGCTCGTTCGAAAGATCCCGGGAAACAGCTCGCAGGATTTCTGGCCAAATACACATCTGAGGTGGCGGAACAGGCGGAAGCGGCGAGAAACGAAATGCGCAAGCTGTACCCCGGCGCGCTCGAACTGGTGTATGACAACTACAACGCGCTTGCGATCGGCTTCAGTCCTACCGAGCGCGCTTCCGACGCGATCTTCTCGATTGCCGTTTATCCGCGCTGGGTGAGCCTGTTCTTCCTGCAGGCGAAGGGACTGCCCGATCCGAATCGCCTGCTGAGGGGAAGCGGAAAGGTAGCCAGGCATATCGTGCTGTCATCGCCCGCTATGCTGCATGAGCCGGCAGTTCGCGAACTGATGGCGGAAGCCGTATCGCGAGCGAAGACACCGCTGGATCCGCGCATGCAGCACAAGCTGATTATCAAATCGATCTCAAATGCCCAACGTTCGCGGCGGCCCGCTGAGAACACCAGTTCAGGCCGACTTGCGACACGGGCCGGCAAACGGGCTGTCAGTCCGGCACAAGCGTCCAATCGCTGACTTGGGTGTCAGTCCACCAGGAATCGAATGAAGCGTACCACTCTAATTCTTCTTAAAACTGCGACCTGGATTGCGTGCCTCTGGCCTCTCGGCTTGCTGGTGTATGAAGCGGTCACCAACACGCTTGGTCCGGATCCCACTGCCAATATTGAGCTGACCACCGGCTACACGGCGCTGTTGCTGCTGATTATTTCGCTGGCGATTTCACCGGTGCGGAAGGTGATGCCGCGATTGAATTGGCTGATCCGTTTCCGGCGGCTGCTGGGCCTGTTCGTGTTTGCGTATGCGACTGTGCATCTTCTCGCGTATGTCGGGCTTTACGCGGGATTCAGCGTGCCGGCGATGATCGACGATATCGAGAAACGGCGCTTCATCACAGTGGGCGTGGCGGCGTGGCTGCTGCTCTTGCCGCTGGCTCTTACATCAACAGCGTGGTCGATTCGCAAGCTGGGCGGGAAGAACTGGAACCGGCTGCATTCGCTGGTGTATGCGGCGGCGATCTGCGGAATCATTCACTACTGGTGGCAGGTGAAGACCGGCGTGCTGAGCCCGCTGCGGATGACGGTGGTCTTGGGCGTGCTGCTGCTTGCGCGTCCGGTCATCGCTGCGATTCAGCGCCGCAAGGTCAGGCAAGCAACGGCTCAATCGGTGTGAGAGAAGCCTCTTCGTCTTCAAACGGCAGCAGAATCTGTGCGACGGGGCTCCAGTTCTTGCGGTGAAAGGGAGTGGGGCCGAGGCGAGCCAAAGCGTCGAGGTGTTCGCGCGAGCAGTATCCCTTGTGGCTGGCCAGCCCATAGCCGGGAAACTGCTTGTCGAACTCGACGAGCAGCGCGTCGCGATAGACCTTGGCGAGGACGCTGGCGGCGGCGATGGAAAAGCTGGTGCCATCGCCCTGGATCACCGGCTGCTGCCGGCAGGGCCAGTCGATCTTGTCGACGCCATCGATGAGGAGATAATCCGGCGGCTGGGTGAGCTGCTCGACGGCGAGGCGCATGGCGAGCAGGGAGGCGTTGCGGATGTTGATGCGGTCGATGGTTTCCGCGTCGACTGCGGCGATAGCCCAGGCAACCGCTTTCTTGCGGATTACGATGTCGAGCTCGGTGCGCTTTTCGGGAGCCAGCTTCTTGGAGTCGTTCAGGCCATCGAAGCGCGTCCCGGGCGCGAGGATAACGGCAGCGGCGACGACCGGTCCGAACATTGGACCGCGGCCCACTTCATCGATCCCGGCAATCTGCAGAGCGCCGAGCTTGCGAGCGGCACGCTCCAGTCTCCAACCGCAGACAGGATCTTTGGCGCGCTTCCGCTTTGCGCCGGGCCCGGAGACGGAGGTTGTGGCCATGAGCCCCAGTATAGAAGCGGAGCTGCTGTGGAATTTTGGGTGGAATTCCAGTTATGCACAGGTCGCCTTCGTGAGTTCCACACAATGAAAAACCCCGGCCTCGAGTGAGCCGGGGCTTTTGCGAAGAATGTAGTGGCGTTATGCCTTGACGGCGGTGCGATCGATTTCTTTGAGGCGCGCAGCCTTGCCGCGCAGACCGCGAATGTAGAAAAGCTTGGCGCGGCGAACCTTGTAGCTGCGAATCTTCTCGACCTTGTCAACGACTTTGGAATTGAAGGGGAAGATGCGCTCGACGCCCTGGCCGAAGCTCATTTTGCGGACGGTAAAGGTGCCCTGCGGTCCGCGGTTGATGCTGATGACGAGGCCCTCGAAGGCCTGGAGGCGTTCCTTGTCGCCTTCCTTGATCTTGACGTGGACGCGGACCTGGTCTCCCGGTACAAACTCAGGAAGGTCGGTGCGCCGCAGCTTATCGGCCAGGCGCTGCATAACTGGATGAATTGACATGGTTTCTTCCTACGATGAACTCAGAGATTTAAGTGTATCAGAAAGCAAGCGGTTATGGCGAATCAGGGCGGGGGGAGACGGTGCCGCTGCACGATGGCTTGGCTAACGGAGAAAAGGGATATAGGCAGGGGTTCGTGCCTTGTATTCGAAGAACTCGTCCTGAAAGCGCTCTGCAAGAAGGCGATCCTCAGCGCGCACTCGAATTTCGATGCCAATCAGGAAGATGAGGAATCCCGCGACGAGGAACGGCCACCAGGTATATGCGAGGCCGGTGGAGAGCAACATGCCGAGCATCGAGGCGTAGATGGGATGACGCATCCATCGGTAGGCGCCGGTCTGGACAAGCTGGTGGTCGGCGCTGAGGGCGGCCTCATATCTCCAGTGCCTGCCTAGATGACTTGTTGCTTTCCAAACGAGGATGACGGCCGGCGGCCCAATGAGCATGGAGGCAAGCAACTCCGGGATCGTCTTTTCCAGTCCTACGGGCCGCATGTAAGCAAAGACGCATGCGAATCCGATGAAGTTGAGAAAAATGCCCCAACGGGAAGCCGGCGCCCGTACGATTTTGGCTTGCCCGGCAGCCTCCCTGCGCGGCTGCTTAAAGGCGAGCGACCAGGCAATCCAGCAAATGGCCAATTCTCCGAACGCAATCCATTGGAGCCAGCGATGCATCAGTACTCCTCGCGAATGGTTTGAAGGATCTTTCGGTCTTCGTCGTTGAGGGCGGCCCGCTCGAGCAGATCGGGTCGATTGGCGAGAGTCTTGCGCAACTGCTGTTCCCGGCGCCAGCGGCGGATCTGCTGGTGATCGCCGTTGAGCAAGACGTCTGGAGCGGAAAGGCCGGCAAACTCGGCTGGGCGCGTGTAGTGGGGATAGTCGAGCAGGCCGCCGGAGCCATGCTGAGAGCGGGGAACGCCGTCGGTGCCGGTGGCGATTTCGCAGTCGGCGACACCGAAACTTTCAAATTCGCCGGAGGCCTCGTTGCCGAGGACGCCGGGAACGAGGCGCATGACGGCGTCGACCACGACGGCTGCAGCGAGTTCTCCGCCGCTGAGGACGTAGTCGCCGATGGAAAGCTCGCTGTCGCAGTAGAGTTGGTTGACGCGTTCGTCTACGCCCTCATAGCGGCCGCAGATGAGGACGATGCGATGGAGGGCGGCCAGATCACGCGCGACGGCCTGGGTAAAGGGGCGACCCTGCGCGGAAAGCAGAATCACCGCCTGAGGCGGGGCAGACGGGGCTTGCGCGGCAGGGGTTGAACTACGGGCCTGCTTGGGACAAATTCCCAGGGATTCGAGCGCTTCAGCAAGGGGTTCGGGCTTTAAGACCATGCCTTCGCCGCCGCCAAAGGGGCGGTCGTCCACGGTCCTGTGCCGGTCGTGCGTGAAGGCACGCAGGTCGTGTATGCCGATCTTGACCAGTTCCCCGGCCTGGGCGCGTCGCACGATGCCGTGATCGAAGATGCCGGTGAAGAAATCGGGAAAGATGGTGATGATCTCGAAGTGCAGGCTCATCTTTCACAGATGATAAAGGTTTGCTGCAAGAAGGGCCGAGGGGAGCGTTCTGGATATGGCGGGGAATGCCCTCAGGGGCTAAAGCCCCGCGGGATTTCAAGGAACAGCGGATGTACGGGCTAAAGCCCGTACCCTTCACGGCTAAAGGCGCGCGGGTGAGGAAAGTGGATGTATGGGCTGAACCCGCACCCTTCGACTGCGCAAGACACGGCGAAGTGAAAGGAAATGTGGTTTAATACAGGCCAAAACCATGCCCGACATCGAATCTTTGCTGAACCGCTGGCAATCGGCCGGCGTCGTCGACGCAGCAACCGCATCGCGCATTCGCGCTTACGAATCGGCGAGTGCACCGGTGGCAACCGCAGAGGCGAAACTGCCTGCGCAAGCAGCACGCATGACAGGCGCGAGCTGGCAGGCGATTGTGGCGTTGATTCTCGGCGGAATTCTGCTTGCCTGCGGAGTGGTTCTCTTTGTGTCGGCGCATTGGGACGAGCTTGGACCGGGTGCGCGCTATACCGTTGTGATGCTCATGGTGACGATTTTTCACGTGGGCGGAGCGATGGCGCGCGAGAAATATCGTGGGCTCTCGACCGCGCTGCACGCGGTGGGAACGGTGTCGACCGGCGCCGCGATCGCGCTGGTGGGACAGATCTTCAACATCCAGGAACATTGGCCGGCGGCCATCCTGTTGTGGGGCATTGCCGCGCTGGCAGGGTGGGCGCTGCTGCAGGACCAGGCGCAGGAGATTCTCACACTGCTGCTGCTGCCGGCATGGATTCTCTGCGAGTTTTCGTATGCGGCCGAATCTCACATTGGGGATGACGTCTACATCGGGCGATTTCTGATTGCGTGGGGAATGTTGTATCTGACTGTCTTTCTCGGGTCGGAGCGCAAAGTGGTGCGCGGCGTCCTGTTCGCGGTGGCAGCGATCGCGGCGCTGACCGGCGTGGTGCTCCTGCTGGAAAGCTGGCGGTCATCGTGGGACGGACGCGAAACCTACCTCGCGCTGCACACGCGGGTGTGGGGCTGGATCGATATTGCTGCGATTCCGTTGTTGTGTTCGTTGTTCCGGTTGCGCAAGAGCCTGGCGCCGGTCGTGGTTGCGATTGCGTTCGGGATTGCGCTGCCGTGGTGCAATCACACCTGGCGCGAGTACTACAACTATGCGTACGGGCGCGGATCGTATGTCCACAGCGAGCCGAATCTTGCGGCCTATCCAGTGGTGGCGCTGTTCTCGATTTTCATCATCTGGTGGGGCATGCGCGAAGCAAGCAAGGCGCTGGTGAATTTCGGGATTGTCGGATTCGCGATTACGGTGGTTTGGTTTTACTTCAGCGACATCTTCGACAAGGTTGGGCGCTCGCTGGGGCTGATCGGCGTGGGCATTCTGTTCCTGGCCGGCGGCTGGGCGCTTGAGAAGACGCGGCGCGGCCTGCTGACGCACATGAGCGAAGCGCACGCGCAGGAGGCGGTGCAATGAAGATTGCGAAGACTTCGCTGGCGCTGCTTGTGATCCAACTAGGACTGGTTTCTTCGATCGCAGCGAAGTATTTTTATCAGCGGATGACGTGCCCGCGCGTGTGGACAAGGACCTTGGCGTACGACCCGGAAGCGGTGATGCGGGGGCGGTACCTGAGCACGCAGCTGATTGTGGATGGCTGCGGCAGCACGCTGCCGTCGGGGAAGGCCGCCCGTTTTCCAAGGGACGCCAACGGCGTGCCTGGGGGGTCGAAATACGCGGTGATTTCGCCGCAGGCGATTCATTTCCAGGCAACGCTCGCGGTGAAGGACAAGAAGCTGATTGCGATTCGGCTTCCTGATTCAGAGGACAGCTCGAAGGGGCAGTCGGTTGGGGCGGTTCCCGACAGCTCCTGCGAGAATTTGCGGCTTGATGAGCCGGTGGATTTTTATCTGCCGGAACACGCGATCGACCCGAGCGCGCGCAAGCCGGGCCAGGAACTCTGGATGGAGGTGACGGTGCCGCCGAAGGGACCGCCGCGGCCGCTGCAGGCGGCGCTGAAGGATGCGGACGGGACGTGGAGGCCGGTGACGGTGCAGTAGGGGCGCTTTTCTTGGCACTCACCTCGAACAGGGTCTAAAGCCCGAAATTCATTTTGTTGGTTTATGGCCCGACTGAAGTCGTGCCCTTGTTACAAGACCAATCTCGACTTGGCGAGTCACGACGTGATATCGCCCGGCGTAGGAAGACCTGCCCGCGGCAGCCCGGACTGGGCAGCCAGTCCTGGGATCTACGCGGAGGACGGTTGATTCAGATCGATGAGGCCTTCGGGGAGGGCCATCTCGACGCGCTTGTTGTCTGTGTCGAGCCGGCGCAGATAGCTCTGTGCGAAGGGGATGAGGATTTCTTCGCGCGATGGACTGCGGACGATGAGCAAAGGCGCGGGACCAGCGGAACGGTCCACGTCTTCGATGGCGCCGATGTTGGCTGCCGGGTGCTGCGCGACGTCGATCAATGCACAACCGATGAGATCGCTGATGTAGGCTTCGTCGCTGGAGAGATGGGCGCGGGCCGTCTTCGGAATCGCGACACCGAGTCCAAGCAACCGCTCGGCAGCGGAGATTGAGTCGATGCCAGCGAAGTGGAGAACGATGCCGCCCTTGTGGGACCAGTGGTTCACGAGCTCGGCTTCACGTGGTGGCGCCGTGATCTCAGGCTGACGCGATGGAGCACCGGCCGGGCTCTCTGCGAGGAGCCACACGCTCCGCCGTTCGGCGAACTTTTCAGGAAAGTCAGTGAGGATCTCGGCGAAAACCTCGCCTTTGCGGCCTTGCGTACGGCGAATCCGGGCGAGCCACGCCCATTCATCGGGCACTTCAGGCGGCATCATCACAACTGCATCGGGGGAGTTCCGCCATCTAGACTTCGTCGTCCTCTTCCAGGATGTCGAGCGTGTAGCGGTGGTGCAGTTTCATGCTGACGGCGCCCAGAATGGTACGAACCGAGCGGGCCGTCCGGCCTTGCTTACCGATGACCTTGCCTACGTCCTGTGGCGCCACGCGGAGGCGGAGAACGGTGTTCTCGTCCCTGTCTACCGTGTGCACCTCGACGGCTGCCGGTTCATCCACCAGGGCTCGCGCAATTTCGCGAACCAGTTCATCTACTGCCACCATATCCACTTGGGTCATGCACTTGCCTCTGACCGTACGAATCCAAATTTTAACTTGGACCGGTGCGCGAATAGTAGCACACACACATGGGTACGTCAGCATGTGTGTGCGCGCGGAGTTGAAGCCTTAGTTTACGCGCCGAAAGGGGGGATATTTCAGGCGGCTGCGGGGGCCGGTGCAGGGTTCTTTTCGATGATTTTGGCGACGGTGGGGGACAACTGGGCACCCACGCCGCGCCAATAGTCGATGCGCTCCCGCTTCAGGTCGACGGTAGCGGGGCTGGTGCGGGGATTGTAGGTTCCAACGACTTCGATGGAGCGGCCGTTGCGGGCGCGGTCCTTCTCGATCACGACGATGCGGTAGTAGGGCTGCTTGCGGGCGCCAACGCGCGCCAAACGAATCATCACCACGGGGTTCCAGTTCCTTTCAGATGCATACGATTCAGTGCATTTTCGATGATGAATCCATTGGCGTACGGCTTCCACGGATCAAACGCCATCGAAAACTGCAGGCGGGCCGGCGACAGGCCGCCGATGAAGTGGCAGGACAGCCGGTGCCCAGCCACGCAACACACAACATCTAAGTATCGCTGAAAGTGGGACGCAGGGCAAGGGAAGCAGCGGGCCTTTTGGATGCCCCATCCGGTATGGGAAGATCGATGGAACCAAATAGATAGGGCTCCTGATCGGATTGGAGCCGGGAGCTGACCACAGCATGTGGCCTTTTCATTCAAGGAAATCCCTGAAATCCGAGGACCTGCCGCTGGCTGAGGAATGGACGGTGGCGGAAGGCGAGCATAACGGCAACCCGATGATTGTTCGCATGAACGCGGCGTACCGGGAGTTTACCGGGGTGGAGGGTTACGATCACCAGGTCGGAATCGCCATGCCTTTGCTCGACCCGGAACCATCCGGCCTGCCTTCCACGACGGAGAACGCGCAGCTGGATGACATTGAAGAGCATCTTTGCGGATTGCTGGAAGCGGATCGGGAGTCGATCTTTGTGGCGGTGATCACCACGAGCGGGATGCGTGAACTGGTGTTCTACACGCGCGATCCGGAAAACGTGAAGGCGAAGTTTGAGGACGCCAAATCACGGGTGGATGGGCACCAGGTTCAACTCCTCATCCAGCCCGACCGCGAATGGAAGATTTACGAACGCCTGATTTAGCTCGCTGCGACCTGGCAGACGCCATCAGGCGGTCGTCATCTCGGAAGCCAGGCGGGATGCGTATTCGGAAACCGAGCTCAGCCTGATCCCGTAGCGGCGAGCGTTTTCAGTTGCGCCAGCGACCACGTCGCCCTCGGCATACCCAAGCATCAATGCGCCGAATGTCTTCTGGAGAGGATCAGCAGATGCGTGCTGCGCGGCCAGGGCCTCGACTGGGACATGTTCAACCTTGATTTGCTTTGAAAGGGCCTGTTCAAAAATCGCAACCGCCTCAAGCTGGGACAAGTTCTGCGGACCGCCGAGTTCGAGGATCGTGTTCTTTTCCGTGGGCGCCTCGCAGGCGAGGGCTACGGCAAAGTCCGCCACATTCGATGTGGCGATATAGCTGACCCTGGACTCGCCGGTTCCATAGATCCTTGCGGAACCATTGGCGGCGGCGAACCCGAGCAGGGGACTCAGCCACATGTCCATGAAGTAGGAGGGGCGAAGAATGACTGCTTGCATGTTGCCGCTGAGCAGGCGATCTTCACAAGAGCGCTTTGCTGTTTCGAGCGGACTCTCATGTCGAATGTTCCCCGAGTAGGAGACATAGAGGAAGCGGCTGACTCCCTGGTTTTCGGCGGCGGCGATCAGCGCCAGAGTTCCCTCATGATCGACCTTCCTCAGTCCATCGTTGAAAGCGGCGGGCATGGAGGTTGCCGAGCTAATGACGAGGTCGACCCCGCGAACGGCCTCGGTGAGGGTGGCAGGGTCGCACAGATCACCGTCCACAATGCGCACCCGGGCTTCGCGCAGCTCATTCGAGGAGGGATGGCTTTGGCCGCCGCGCAACATGGCCGTTACGTCAAGATTTCGTTTCGCAAGCTGAAGCGTAATGTTCTTGCCAAGGTGTCCGGAACCACCGACCATCAGAATCGACATGCTGAATCCCCTTTCGAGCTGAGCGCAGAGGGTCCAAATAATCCGATTATGCCTGCATGGGTTCTTCCATTGTTTCGGGTTCGCTTTCGGGTCGAGCTTCGTAGAGGTCCTCGCGGGTCAGCGGTAATGCACTGTCGCCGTGATCGGGCCGGCTGAGCAACACCTGGTAGATGCCGATGTCGCCCCGTTGAAATGCGGCGGCGGAACCAGCCATGTAGAGCAGCCAAATGCGGTAGGTGGTTTTGGAGACGTAGCGCAGTACTTCGCCTGCATTTCGCATGAGTCCCTCCGCCCAGCGTCTGAGGGTCAATTCATAGTGCTCGCGCAGGTTTTCTACATCGCGAATCTCGAAGCCCGCCGATTCGGCCGCGGTGAGAGCCTGAGAAAGAGTAACGAGATGGCCGGTGGGGAAAACATGCCGGTCGATAAACGATCTTTCACGACTGGGGGAGTTCGGCGAGCGGGCGATGCCGTGATTCAGGAACAGGCCGCCCGGGCGCACCAGGCTGTAAGCAATTCCGAAATAAAGAGGCAGGTTTTGCAGGCCCACGTGTTCGTACATGCCAACGCTGGCGATCTTGTCGAACTGTTTGTTCTGGCAGTCGAGATCGCGATAATCGCGGAGGCTCACGCGGCAGGATCCGTTGAGGCGAGCTTCCTTGATGCGACGCGAAGTTGTTTCTGATTGCGCATGGCTGAGGGTGATTCCCTCCGCCTCGGCCTGGCACTCGCCGGCAGCATGCAGCAGGAGGCTACCCCAGCCGCAGCCTATGTCGAGAAAGCGCTCGCCGGGTTTGAGGCGAAGCTTGCGGCAGATGTGCTCGATTTTCTGGCGTTGTGCGACATCAAGAGAGTCCTGAGGGTCGCGGAAGTAGGCACAGGAGTACACCAGCGATGAGCCCAGCCACGGCTCGAAGAAGGCGAGCGGTTGGTCGTAGTGGTAGGCAATGGAGGCGCGGTCGCGCGCGCGAGAATTTTCCGCTCCGTGCTTGAATCGTTCGCCGGCGCCATGAGCGGTGCGTGCCAATTTTTCGGCGACTTTCTGCTGAAGACTGCGGGGGCGCTTGAGCAGATGCTCTGAAATGGAGAAAACCGCGAAGATATCGCCCTCGACGTCGAGACCGCCGTCAACGAATGCCTCGCCCAAGGCGACTTCGTTGGGCCCGGAGATGAGGGTTGCGAGCGCTCGGGGATTCGCAACGAGAATGGTGCAAGCGAGTTTGCGGTTTACCGAGGAAAACCAGCAAGCGCCGTTCCAGAGCCGGATGGAGAAGGCCGGCCCGTCGTAGTTCGCAAATAGAGTGCGTAGCGATCCGAATATATTCGATTCGAGTGGATCCAGCATCTGCTCTTTCATCCCTTTCTTTCTGGATGAAGGCCCATATTTCTCAATCCAAAGATGTTAGGGGGAGCAGGGAACGGTTGTGAGAGTAAGTCGACAAACTCTGTCAGCTGAATCAAACCCACTTCAGATGACGTAGCGTTGATTGCTTTTCTGCTTGAAGCATACTCCGGTTTTTTCGATGGCTCACGAAAATTCTGCTGAAATAATCGCCCCCGGCTTTATAGGATGAGCAAATTTCCGGCCGAGGTTGTTCTCACGCGGTCAAGGGAGGTTTGGTCAGACAGGAAAGAGAAAGCGGAGCATGGGGCGGACGCGGGTCGACCAACTGGCTTCATCATGGGTCCCACCGGCAACGCGCTCAACGTGCAGGTTCTCGCCCGGACGCCATCCGTTCGCTTTCAGCCGCCGGGCGAGATGCTCGACATCGCGCAGCGTGCGCTGGCCTTCGCGGTCGCCGACGTCGAGCCAGAGCTTCGGTCGTTCCCAGATTTGCGGGGCGCGCTCGTTCAGGTAGCCAAGGATGCTCTTGTGGTTCCACCAGACGCTGGGCGAGAGCGCGGCGAGCTTGCCGAAGCACTCGGGATGCTTCAGACCGAGAAAGAGCGTGAGGAGGCCGCCGAGAGACGACCCGCCGAGGCCGGTTGATTCGCGATCGGTGCGCACACGATAACGCGCGGCGATCCAGGGCATCAGTTCGCGGGTGAGCATGAGACCGTAGCAGTCGGCTTCGCCGCCACCCATCTGGCGGTTGCGGTCGGGAGTGTACTCGGCGAGACGCCGCTCGGTGTTGTAGATTCCGACGATGACGAGGGGAGTCACTTCGCCGGCTTCGATCACGGCGTCGGCGTGTTCCCGCATCTCCCACGGTTTGCCTTTGACGAAGGAAGTCTCAGGGTCGAAGAGATTCTGTCCGTCCTGCATGTAGAGGACGGGGTAAGTTTGGTTGGGCGAATCGTCGTAGTCCGGAGGAACATAGACGATGAGGTTGCGTTTGTCGGGGAGGTAGTTGCCGGAGAAGTCGGGATGGAGGCGGAGGCGCGGATGGGGCGTGGCGGTTTCGCTTGGGGCCTTGGGATCGGCCGACGCATCCTCGTTGATCTCTGACTCTGGATTCAATCCTTTGTATTCCCTGATAGGAGGATTTCGCGGTTTGCACGCGGTATGGTGATTCTATTTCTTAAGCTTCCCGGCTTCTTAAAGTGAAAGCTCTTTTTGTAGCGCCTTCAGGAACTTCGGCGTTGTGGCTCTTGACCAAGTACATTGCGGCTCTTATGGCGCGGCTGAAGCCGAGCCCTTTCAAAACAGCATTCATTCCCCATCTGAAAGGGCTGGGTCGACCACCGCTGATACAGTATCAGGAAAGCCCCAATCAACCTGCAAGAGGAGCGAACGCGCCCCATGAATCGTGAGTATCACAAGTGGTATTCGAGCCGCCTCGGTCGCGACATGGAGTTGCTCGTCTTCGGGCACGCGGGTTTGCCGGTGATGGTGTTTCCCACGTCAGGCGGACGCTTCTACGAGTTTGAAGACCGCCAGATGATCGCGGCGGTGCGGGATCGGATCGAGGGCGGGCATCTGCAGTTTTATTGCGTCGACTCCGTGGATATGGAGAGCTGGTATAACCGCAATGTTCCGCCGCGATGGAAAATCGCCCGGCACATGCAGTACGAGGATTACCTGATTCATGAAGTGACGCCGCTGATCCGGCAGAAGAATCACGACTCGCATCTTGTTTCGCTGGGCTGCAGCTTTGGCGGGTACCACGCGGTGAACATTGCGCTGCGTCATCCCGATGTGTTCACCGGGGTGCTGTCGATGTCGGGCGCTTTCGATACCACGAATTTTTTGCACGGCTACCACGACCCGGATGTCTACTTCAACCAGCCTGCTCAATACCTCCCGAACTTGACCGATCCCTGGTTCCTGGATCACTACAGCCGCAATATGTACATCCTGGGGACAGGATGGGACGACCAGTGCCTGGGGCAGAACCAGCAGATGGACCGGCTGATGAATCACAAATGGATCCCGCACAAGCTCTACATCTGGGATTCGTGGAACGCGCACGACTGGCCGACGTGGCAGCGGATGATCCAGCAGTATCTGTAGGTGTGTGGGCCAGTTGGTGGCGCGCAGAGCTGGGTCCGATAGCTCGGCCTGTGGGAAACTTATGCACCCAAATGACCGCGCTACTCGTCGGATAATACAAAGACCAGTTCCATTCGATTCCCGGGAGACTGTTCCATGAGTGCACTCAATCCCTACGCAAGGCATCTTGATGGGCGCGCGCTCGAAGTCATCCTCGCCTCGACACCCTCATCGCTTTCAAGCCTGATTCGCAGCATTGGGCCCGAAAAAGCTACTGAGCCGCCGGCTCCCGGCAAATGGAGCGCCGTGCAGATTGCCTGCCACCTGGCTGACTGCGAGATGGTGTTCGGCTTCAGGCTGCGCCAGACGCTGGCGGAAGACGACCACATCATCCAGCCCTTCGATCAGGACAAGTGGGCGTCGCCGTATGAGCGCATTCCGGCTGCGCAGGCATTGGCGACGTTTGCCGCGCTGCGCAACTGGAATCTGATCCTGATCAATGCGGCGCTTCACGAGCACGGTTCGAGGCAGGTCACCCATCCCGAGCGCGGTCGGATGACGTTCAAGACCATCGTGGAAACGATGGCAGGCCATGACCTGAACCACCTCGGCCAATTGCAGCGCATCGCGAACTGACCAACCCTTGCCGTAGCGAGTTCGGACGGGACGCCTCACGCTGGGAGTGTCTCTCAGGGATTGAAGCTTGGAGTGATTCCGCGTTGATGGCCCGGCTGAAGCCGTGGCCTTGTCACAAAACCGATCGCGCCGCAGCAGGGTCGGACCCTGGGGCAGCCAGCTCGCGTATGGGGTGACTCGGCCCGTGATCGCGTTTTGAATTTTTCAGTGCAAGAGGAAGCACGCGCGTCGTTCTGATGAAGGAAATTGGCAGAGCGGGAGGAGCCCTTTTGCGCTTTGCGGTGTCAAAGAAGCAAACGGATCTGTTGTCGGCAGGCGCGAGAGCACTGCTTTAGCTCGCGTCGATGCTTCCCGTTTCGACCGGAGGGATCATGCGTCTGTTGCTGACCTGCTGTTGCTGTGTCTTTTCTGCGCTTGCGCTGACCGCGCAAACAACCAAGCCAACATCCAGAACGAAAACCGCTGCACCGGCTGCGATCTCGGCGGCGCCACCGGTGGTGAAAGACCTGCCGGTGCGCAAAGTCGTGCTCTACAAAAACGGTGTCGGGTACTTTGAGCACGCCGGCACGGTGAGCGGGAACCAGCGTGTGACCATCGATTTCACCTCGCCGCAGTTGAACGATGTGCTGCAGTCATTGACCGTGCTGGATGAAGGCGGCGGCAGAATTGCGGGGGTGAATTACAACTCGACCACGCCGCTGGCCGAGCAGCTGAAGACGCTTTCGCTAGGCATGAGCGATGATCCGAATTCGACGGACTTGTTTCAGTCGCTGCGCGGGCAACGCGTGGAAGTGACAGGTGCACCTGGTGGAACGATCGAGGGGCGGTTGATGTCGATTGAAGCGCGAACCGAAAAAGCAGGTGGGAACGACGGCGATACGACTGTGAATAAGTTCTATCTGACCGTGGTGGCGGGTTCGGGCGCGGTGCGGGTGATCGAGCTAACGCCCGCACTGAGCGTGCGCCCGGTGGATGCTGGTCTGCAGGGACAACTGGACCGCTATCTCGAGTTGTTGTCGACCGCGCACGCGACGGGGCTGCGGCATCTGACGCTCGATGCACTGGGGCAAGGGCAGCGTGAATTGCGCGTGAGCTACATCAGCGAAGTGCCGGTGTGGAAGTCGACGTACCGGATTGTGTTTCCACGCGAGGCGAACGGCAACGCGACGGTGCAGGGGTGGGCCGTGGTGGACAACACGGTGGGCGCGGACTGGGACAACGTGCAGCTGGCGCTGGTAGCCGGGGCGCCGCAGAGCTTCATTCAGCCGCTGTCGCAGCCGCTGTACACGCGGAGGCCGGAGATTCCGATTGCGGTGGCGGCGGAAACGACGCCACAGACGCATGAGGCGGCGGAGAGGGAATTTGACCGCCTTGATCTCAGCGCAAAGCTCATGGCTGCGCCTCCCATGCCGGTTGGGGGCCCAATGGCCCAAAAAGATGTGAATGGGAGACTGAAAGGCGCTTATGCCAACGCCGCAGAAACAGTGACGGTGAGCGGGACGAATATGGCAACACTGGGAGGGATTGGCAGCGGATCTGGCGGAGGCTACGGCGGCGGAGTGTACCGGGTGAGCGATGCGATGCAGCAAAGCGATGTGTCGGCGAACGCATTCGATGATTTCTTTGAGTACGCGCTTTCGGCACCGGTGACGATCCACAAGAACGAGTCGGCGATGGTTCCGATTCTGCAACAGGATTTGCCGGCGGAGCACGTGACCCTTTGGAGCCAAAGCGAAGCGAGGCCGTTGCGTGCTGTGTGGTTGGAGAACAAATCGAGCGTGACGCTGGACTCGGGGAGTTTTTCGATTTTCGAGAATGGCGAGTTTGCCGGCGAGGGGCTGCTCGATCCGATCCACCCGGGCGAGAAGCGGCTGCTGAGCTATGCGACGGACCAGGCGGTAAAGGTGCGGCGCGGCGGGTTTACCGACAAGCGCACGCTGCACCATATTGCGATGCACGATGGCGTGATGATTGAGACGACGAGCGAGCGGTCGGAGAGCACCTACACGGTGACGAATGGCGCGAACGATGCGCGGACGGTGGTCGTGGAGCATCCGCGGCAGGATCGGTCGGAGCTGACGACCGAGACCAAGCCGGCAGAGACGACGGCGAATGCATACCGCTTCAAGGTCGCGGTCGAACCCCATCAATCGTCGGAGCTGAAGGTAGGCGAGAAAACGGATCTGGCGGAGACGGTGGTGATCAATCCGGATTTAGATCGGACGGCGTTTCTCGTGGCTGTGAGCAAGTACACGCCGGAACTGGAGACGAAGCTGCGGCCTCTGGTCGATGCGGAGACGGCGCTGGCGGATGTGAATCGCAAGCTTGCAGAGAATCAGCAGAAGCAGAAGACGCTGGGCGATGACGAAGCGCGCATCCGCGAGAACGTGACGGCGCTGAAGGGCAACGAGGCGGCGAAACGGTTTGTGGACGAGCTGAATCGGGCCGAGGATGATCTGGATACTTCGCGGAAGGACCAGGCAAGCCTGCAGCAGCAGCGTGAGTCGGCGCGGGCGCACCTGTCTGAGGTGATCGCAAAACTTTCGTTCGATACGGACCTGGACGTGGTGACGCAGGGCAACTAGTTGCGCGACAGGCCAGGCTACAGCGGACGGAGTTGTGACCGGCTAACCTTGACGGCCGGTCATGGCGCAGAGAAGGACGCGCGCAGTGTCTTCTTCATCGGCCCGGGACGAGATCATGAGATCGTAGAGGTGCGGATCGTTCCAGCGCTGGTTGAAGGTGAACTGAAGGTAGTGCGCCCGCTCGGTGTCAACTTCGCGGATGCGCTCTTCGATGTTGATGCCAGGACCGAGGCGCTGGCGAAGGCGCTGCACGCGCTCATAGAACGGCGCATAGACGTAGGCATGAAAAACGTCGGGCTTGCGCTGGAGGATGCACTGCGCTCCGCGGCCTACGATCACGCAGTTGCCGTCGATATGGGCCTGCTCGATGATTTTGCGTGTGAGCTTGGCCATGACGTCGGGATCGAAGCAGTTGTTCTCGTCGGGAACGACGCCGGCTGCCAGAGCCGCGCCGCGCATGGCATGCCGGTTCACGCGGGCCAACCATCCTTCGACGTGCTCGTCGAAGTGACTGACTACTCCGGGCGACACGTGCGTTGTGCAGGCAATAGCCTCGATCAATGCGCTGTCGAGCAGCTTCCAGCCGAGCTTGTCGGCCACCGACTTGGCAATTCTTCCGCCGCCGCTGCCGAATTCCCTTGAAACCGTCAGCACCCTGTAATTCACACGCACCTCCCGCATTCGACCAGACTCAAAGTAGCTCTGAACCAGGCAGGACGCAGTGCCGCGCAGCACACTTGATGCAGCACGCGGGAAGTGCCGTAAACTGATGGCGGAATTAGCGAAGGGGCCGGCCGCTGTACGCGGAGGAGGGCAAACATGAAGAAAATCGGCGTCCTGTTTGGTATGGAAAACAGCTTTCCCGGCGCACTGGTGGAGCATATCAACGCGCGGAATGTGGATGGCGTCCAGGCGGAATTCGTTCAGACCAGCGCCGTTCACCTCGATAAACCGTCGCCTTACGCCGTGATTGTCGACCGGATCTCGCACGATATTCCGTTTTACAGGGCGTTTTTGAAGCATGCAGCGCTGAGCGGGACGATCATCATCAACAACCCGTTCTGGTGGTCGGCGGATGACAAGTTCTTCAACTACTCGCTGGCGGCGAGGCTCGGTGTGGCGGTGCCACCCACCGTGATCCTGCCGCACAAGAAACACCCGGAGGGGACGACGGACCGGTCGATGCGCAACCTGGAATACCCGCTGGATTGGGATGGGGTGTTTGCCTACGTGGGCGAGCACGGATTTATGAAGCCGGTGAACGGCGGAGGGTGGCGCGACGTTTACCACATTCACAGCCGCGAGGAGTTCTTCCACGCCTACGATCAGTCGCACCAGCTATGCATGATGTACCAGAAGGCGGTGGACTTTACGGAGTATTTTCGCTGCTATGTGGTGGGGCAGCAGAAGGTGCACATCATGCCGTACGATCCGCGGCGGCCACACCACGAGCGCTATGTGCAGAATCCGCCGGCGTATGACGCGAAGCTGCTGAAGCGCGTGGAGGCCGATGCGTTGACGCTGTGCCGCGCGCTGGGCTACGACCTGAACACGGTGGAGTTTGCCGTGGAGGATGGGATTCCGTATGCGATTGACTTCATGAATCCGGCGCCCGATGCGGATTTGCACTCGGTAGGGCAGGTGAACTTCGACTGGATTGTGAAGGAAGTGGCGGACATGGCGATTGAGAAGGCCAAGCTGGCTCCGCTGATGCTGGACTTGAGGTGGTCGGGTTTCCTCGGGGTGGGGGCAGCGAAAAGCGCGGCAAAGAAGGCCGCGGTGAAGAAGGCTGCGGTGAAGAAGGCCGCGGCCAAGAAGTCTGCCAAGGCCTCTGCGTCGGAATAGACAGCATCTGAGGCTGACTCAAACGGGGTGCGCTACACTTCCTTCACTGTGATCGCTCGGCTGATCGCCTGGTTCTTTGTCGGCCTCTTGTATGCCGTGGGGCCGCTGCTGCTTGTGATCGCGATTGTCGCGTCGATTCCCACGGTTTTCTTCGTTCGCAATGGCGTTGTCGCCGATGGAACCGTGATCGACCTGGAGCGTGTCTATTCCAGCCAGTTCTCGAAAGAAGTGTATAAGCCGGTGGTGCGCTTTGCCACGACGGATGGGCGAATCCGCCTGATGATGGCGCACTCGAATGTGCGGTTGAAGCTCGGCGAGCATACCCGGGTGATCTACCTCAAGGGCTACCCGGAGACCGCACGCATCGATACGATCGCGCAACTGTGGATGCCGCAAATCATTCTCGGGGTTATCGGCGCGTTGTTCAGCACATTTTCGGTGCGCATGCTCCTGAGGAGAAGGGCGAGGCGGCTCGACCTGGTGGGAAGTTGAGCGGATCCGAGGTTGATGCGTGGTGCAATTCTCAGAGCAGGCGCGACTTGAAGAGCTTCGGCGGGAGGCTCAAGCCGGATTTCTATTTCGTCGTCCATATACGGGCTAAAGCCCGTACCTTTCACCCTTCACGGCCGGCGACTTGCCCCGATGGAAACTCCAGCGCTTCAAGTCAGACGAGACCTGCGTTTGGCTAACCGATTTTACGGAAGGTGAGGTTGATGCGGTAGGGGCCGGTGAGCGGGTGGCTACCCGGCTTCAGTGGCTGCACACCGTGAAAACACATGCGCGCCGGGCCTCCCCAAACGAAGACGTCTCCATGCTCGAGCAGAATGTGGCGCGGCTTGTCGGTGCGCTGCAATCCTCCGAAGAGAAAGACGCAGGGAAGTCCGAGTGAGATGGAGACAATGGGCTGATCGAAGTCGCGTTCGTGGCGATCCTGGTGCAGGCCCAGTTTCGTTCCGGCCTGGTAACGATTGATGTGGCAGGAGTCGGGGCGGAACTGCGGGAACCTGGCGCGCAAGGCGCATCGAAGAGCGAAATCGCGCAGGACGCGCGGGATGGGCGGCCATCTGCGGCTTTCGGGATTCTGCGGATCCCAGCGGCGCGCAAACGCGGAGGGATCGCCGCAATCGGTGACCATGACGGACATGGGAAGTCCGCTGGGCGTCGTGGCATTGTGCAATGGGGCGGCGGCCACGATTTCGTCCACGGCGCCCAGAAACTCGCGATCCTGGGGAAGCGCAAGGCCGCGCATCAGCACGGCGCCCTCGGTGACCTCCTCGTAGGTCGGCTCGGTATCGAGTTGGGTGAAAAGGTTCATGGCTGGGTGCATCATAGCCCAAAAGCGAACAAAAAGCGAAAGTATATTGCCGTACAATGGGCGGGGAAACGCTGCAAACCCCAGCCGGAGAGACAAATGCGGCCATCCTTCTCGCTTGGCATCGAAGAGGAATACCAGACCATCGATCCGATTACCCGCGATCTGCGGTCCCATATCCAGACCGAAATGCTTGCGCAGGGCAAGATGCGCCTGCAGGAACGGGTGAAGGCCGAGATGCACACATCGGTTGTGGAGGTGGGCACGCGGGTTTGCAAGAACATCGACGAGGCCCGCGAGGATATCTACGACCTGCGCCGCGAGATGATCAAGCTGGCGCAGGAGCACGATCTGCAACTGGTGGCCGGCGCTACGCATCCTTTTGCCGACTGGCGCACACAGGAGATCTATCCTGACCCTCGCTATCACCAGGTAGTGAAAGACCTGCAATTGGTGGCGCGCGCGAATCTGATTTTCGGCCTGCATGTGCACGTGGGCATCGAGGACCGGGAAGCGGCGATTCGCATCATGAATTCGATGCGCTACTTTCTGCCGCACATCATGGCACTGGCGACGAATTCGCCGTTCTGGCTGGGGCTGAACACGGGATACAAAGGATATCGCGCCAAGGTGTTTGAGAATTTTCCACGCACGGGCATTCCCGATGCGTTCTCGAGCTACTCGGAATTCGAGAGCTATGTGAGTTTGCTGGTTCGGACCAAGTGCATCGATAACGCGAAAAAGATCTGGTGGGATATCCGGCCGCACCCGTTCTTCAATACGGTGGAGGTACGGGCCTGCGATATTCCGCTGCGGGCGGAGGAAACGGTGGCGATTGCCGCGCTGATCCAAGCGACGGCGGCGTATCTGTACCGGCTGCACGCCGCGAACCAGGATTTTCGGCACTACACGCGCTCGCTGATCGCGGAGAATAAGTTTCGCGCGGTTCGCTACGGGCTGGACGGCAACCTGATCGATTTTGGCAAGCAGCAGGAGGTTCCGCTGCGCGACCTGGTTGAGGAGTACCTGGTGATGATCGATCGCGAAGTAGACGAGCTGGGGAGCCGCGAGGCGATCGATGGCGTGCGAAAGATTCTGGCGACAGGAACGGGCGCGGACCGGCAGCTCAAGGTTTTCGAAGAGACCAAGGGCGATCTGAAGGCCGTGGTGGATTACATGGCCGAAGAGACGAAGGCGGGGCTGTGAGTCACCCCACAGACGAAGACCCAGGATCAGGGACGACGTAGGAGTACGGTCGAAGAAACGTCTCTCGGTCGCGTTGAAAACGTATCGATCAAAGGAGAATTGCTGATGCGCAGGACCGCTGTGTTACTGGTTGCAGGCGGGTTGATCGGGATGATGACCTCGGGGTGCATGCAGGCTCCGACATCCGCGACGGCCACGCCAGACACCCGGGCCGTCGATGAAAAGGCGATCCGCGACACCGAGGCGGCGTGGGTGAAGGCGTTTGCGACGAAAGAGCCGGAGAAGGCGGCTGCATTCTATGCGGACGACGCCGCTTCGATGCTTCCCGACACACCGCTGATGAGCGGTAAACAGGCGATTCTCGCGGGAATGAAACCGGAGCTGGGCGATCCGAACTTCTCGCTGGTTTTCGCACCGACCAAAGTGGAAGTTGCAAAGTCGGGAGACATTGCGTATACACAAGGCACGTTCCAGTACACGACGACCGATCCCAAGACGAAGAAACGTGCGGGCCAGGCGGGCAACTACGTCGAGGTCTACAAAAAACAGGCGGACGGAACGTGGAAAGTGGAAGAAGACATCGCAACGGAAGAGACTCCGCTGAAGGCGATCAAGCCGGGAGAGTAAAACAGCGCCGCCCAGTCGGACCGGAAAGTCGGGTTTTTGTCAGAGACAACCGCAGATGATTCGACTCGCCCCTTGCGCGGTGTCCGTGTCGCTCAACCATGACAACCTCATTGATGAAAGCGGATCGGAAGCGACGGTTCCACAACTCAACCCTGCGTGGCGATCGCGGAGATGCTGCGTTGCTGCCACTTGCCGCGGGTGAAGTCGGGGAACTTGACGGGCGCGCTGCCACGCGCGACCGAGGCCACACTGAGCGGGCCGACGGCTGACCACGTTGCGGCGTCGTAGACATCCATATCGGGCGCGAGGCCTTCGCGGATGCACTGCAGCAGGCGATAGAGCATGATGAAGTCCATTCCGCCGTGGCCGCCGATTTTCTGGGCGATTTCGCCTTCACGCTGCCAGAGCGGGTGCTGGTACTGCTTGTAGCTGTCGATCGAACCCCAGGCCTCATCCTTGTTCATTCCGTCGAAGTAGATGCGTGGAGGATAGTCGGCGAAGAGGCCCTTAGTGCCGGCGATCAGGTTGATGCGGTCGTAGGGATGCGGCGTTGAGACGCCATGCTTCACGGTGATGTTCAGGCCTTTGGCAGTCTGGATAAGCGAAATGTTCAGGTCGCCGGTGATGTAGCGCTCGGCCCACCGGGGATCGTCGGGCTTGAGGTTCTGCTTGCGATAGAGGTCGAGGCCGCGCTGTGGCGCGCTCATGGAGACGAGATAATCGAAGCGGTCGCCGCGCTGGATGTTCATGTAATTCGCGACCGGCCCGAGGCCGTGTGTGGGATAGAGGTTTCCGTTGGCGCGCGTGTGCTCGGTGCGACGCCACAGGCCTTCGCCCGCATTGGAGAAGAGCTCGCCGCGGAGATCGTGCAGGTACGCGCCTTCGCCGTAGAGAATCTCGCCGAACTCGCCGGCATGGATCATGCGAAGGATCAAGGTTTCGTTATAGCCGTAGCAGCAGTTCTCAAGCATCATGCAGTGCTTGCGGGTTTCTTCCGAAGTGCGGACGATGCGCCAGCAGTCTTCGAGCGTGGTCACGGCCGGGACTTCGACGCAGACATCTTTGCCGCTCTTCATGGCGGCAACGGCCATGTCGGCGTGCCAGCTCCATGGAGTGGCGGCGATGATGAAGTCAAGATCGTTGCGCGCAACCATGGATTCGAAGTGATGCGGACCTTCGGTATAGAGCGCGGGCTTCTTCTGTCCGGCAGCGGTGATGAGGCCGGCAGCATGCTCGGCTTTCTCGGGTACGATATCGCAGACCGCGACGATCTGTGCGTCGGCGGCGAGCAGGTTGCCGAGGAGGGAAGTGCCGCGGCCGCCGAGTCCAATCATGCCGATGTGCGGATCGCGCTTGTCGAAGGGGACGTCGAGCATGGAGGCGTGCGTGGCGTGGTCTTCGGCCGGAGCGAGCAGGCCTTCGTTGAGCATCACCGCGCCGGTCACGCCGATCTGCATGAATTTTCGGCGGGTCCAGGGTCCTGCGATCGCATCCTGATCATCAACGCTCATGGTGGTCCCTCTCTCCCGATGTTTTGTATGGGCTGGCCGGGTTCGAAGGAATTATCGCAGAGACGGAAGACTTGTTCAGCGCCCGCGTTAGTCTTCGCGGAGGAGCGCCATGGGGTCGACGGAGAGCGCGCGCTGTGCCGGGATCCATGTCGCGATGAGGCCGAGGAGAGCCATGGCAAGCACCACGCCGGCGAGCACCCATGGATCCCGTGGCGTGGCCTGGTACACGATGGAAGCGAGCACGCGGGAAGCCAGCAGGCCGAGGATGAGTCCGGCAACGGAGCCAAGGGCGAGGAGGCGGACGGCGCGACCGAGTGCAGTGCTGAGGACTTCCTTGCGGCGTGCGCCGAGTGCGATGCGAATGCCGAGTTCTTTGAGGCGCTTGCTGACGGAATACGCGGCCATTCCGAAGATGCCGGTGATGGAGAGGACGGCGCCCATCAGGCCGAGCACGCCGAGCGCCATGGTGGCCACTTTGGCAGGGAACTGGACGACTTCGAGCAACTGATTCCAGCTCTGAATATCGACCGGCAATCCGGCATCGAGTTCGCGAAGCTTGGCCCGCATCCTCTTGTGCAGCCACTGCGGGTCGCTCTTCGAGCGCACGACGAGATAGCTCTGCGGATCGTCATACAGCATCGATGGCATGAGAATCGCGGGTTCCTGGTTCTCGGTGAGGGCAAGATATTTGCCGTCCTGCACGATTCCGACGATCTCGACCAGCGTTCCGTCACTGATGCGGAAGTGTTGCCCCATTGAACCGCGCACAGAGCCAAACATGCGAACCGCGAATTCCTGATTGGCGAGCGCGGGCACAGGCACGGTCTTGTCGTCCTGCCACGAGAAGTCGCGTCCGGCAAGAAGCGTGGTACCGGCAGCCTTGAGGTATCCGGGTGAAATGTTGAAGCGGTATGGCTGGATGGCCACGCCGGCAGCGGTGCGATCGTGAGTTTGCTCGCGATAGACTTTCTCGCGGAATGCGGCGGTGTAGACGAGGGGCGGATAGTTGTTGACAAGGCCTACGGCTTGCACGCCGGGGATCGACGCCATTGCATCGATCATTCTGCGGTTGAATTGCGGAATGCGATCGCCAGCGTACCCGGCCGAAGCCAGATTGACTCCGGCGAGCATGGTATTGCGCGGCTCAAAGCCATAGCTTGCGTTGACGCTTCGCAGCAGTCCGCGGACAGCAACAAGCGATGCTGTGACGAGCAGCGCGCAGATGGCAATTTGCACCACAAGGAGGCTGTCGCGCAGGGTAATTTTGCGGCCCACCTTTGTCATCGAGCCGGTTTTTACAAACTGATAAGGGTGCGCCTGCATCACGAGGCGCATGGGAACGATGCCGAACAAAAGACCGCTGACGATTGCGAGTATGAGCGCGATGGCGTAGATGCGCATGTCCATCGTGACAGGGATATGGAGCGGTGCTCCCGCGAAGGGATGCCAGGTGCTCAGGCGTCGCAAAAGTGGCATTCCTACGAGGACGCCGAGTATGCCTCCGCCCAATGCCAGCAGCATTGCCTCGGTCATCAGTTGGCGCAGGATGCGTTGGCGCGTGGAACCGAGCGCCAGGCGGAGTGCGACTTCTTTCGCGTGGTCTGCTGCATGCGCGCCAAAGAGTCCGCCGAGATTGGCACATGCTGCGAGGAGGATGAGGCCGGCAAGGGCCATCAAGGCTGCGACGAAGCCATGCACAGGGCCCCGGAAGGAGGTGAGACCGGTTCGCTCGATGACGATGTGCTTCGCATCAAATTCGCGGGGATAGGCTTTTGCCAACTCGGCTGCCACACGATTCACGTCGGCTTCGGCCTGCTTCTGGGTCACGCCAGGATTCAGGTGACCGAATGACTCGAAGAGGGCCTGTGTATTCGCGCGGTCGGTGAGGGAGTTTCCTCCAATTACCTCCTGCTCGACGATCGGCATGAAGAAGTCGGGCGAGACGAACATGAGGGTTCCGGCAAAATCGGGAGGGGCGACACCGATGACCGTGAAGGGATGCTTGTTGACTCGGACGACGCGCCCGACGATGCCGCGATCGTCCTGGAAGCGCGAGTGCCAATATCCATAGCTCAGCACGAGGTAGGGCGCGCTACCGGGCCCATGCTCATCGGCGGCGGTATAAAGACGGCCCAGGTAAGGCTGCGTGTCGAGCACCGAGAAATAGTTTCCGGTGGTTGCAAAACCGCTTGCCGCTTGTGGATCGTTGCCCGGGTCAAGGGCCGTGCCCAGGGTGAAGTTGAAGGCGGCCAGTTCCTGAAAGCTGTGGTTACGGTCGCGCAAATCGATGTAACTGGGATAGGACTGGAAGCCGGGATCCGTGCCGAACTCGGTGCCGTACAGGTTCGAGGCGTTCGGCACATTGATGGTATGGAGGACGAGCGCATCCATTACGCCGAAGACCACTGCGTTTGCTCCGATCGCGAGTGCCAGGGTAAAGATGGCGGCGACGGTAAATCCGGGTGATTTGCGCAGCACGCGCAGACTATAGCGCACATCCTGAAGAAGAATCTGAAAGAAGTTGGCGCCCAAGGCGCGATAACTTTCCTCTTTGTAGTGCTCGCGGCCGCCGAATTCGACGCGCGCCTGTCGTTCGGCTTCGATGCGAGTCAGGCCGGAGCGCTCGAGGTCGTCGGCGCGATGCTCGATATGAGCATGGAGCTCTTCGTCCATTTCGTCGGCCAGGTCGGACCGGCGAAAGAGCTTTGAGAAGAGGACACGAATGTACTCGAGAAAGTTCATCGTCAATCTCCTCCGGCACTGGCCAATTCGCCGCGATGTGGCGCACGCAAGCCGAACCCAAGAAACCACAGACACGGTAAGCCCTCGCCGATGAGCCCGACGATCGTGTTCCAGGGCGAAATCGCGTTCACAAGCGGACTGTCGAGATAGAGGAGCCAGATGAGGCCGGCCCCGATCATGAGACCACCCAAGATACGCGGCAGAAAGCCGGACTTCGCCATGAGGTAGCCGATCAGGATGCAATAGAGGCCATGGAAAACCATGGCGATATCGATGCCGCCCGGGTTCCAGCGGAGTGCTTCGAGCGCCAGACCAGCGAGGTTTGCTGCGATGGCAGCCATCGTTAGATTGCGGCTGATCACTTTGAAAATCGCAAAAAAGAGGAAGGTGACCACGATGTAACACGCAACGGCAACCAAGCCGAGGCCGATCGCAACCCGGCCGTGAAGGATAAACTCGCCAGCAAGGGCGCTGAGCACGGCCAGCAGATAAAAGGCTCCGGCAGTTCTTGCTGTGCGATGGAGCGAGGCGGTGATCATACTTCCTCCGCGCGCGCGGCGAGTGCGGTGGCCATTGCGCCGACGAGGCGATTCCAGCCGGCTGCTTCCAGCTGCATGCGACTGCGGCCCATTGCTGTGAGCTCGTAAAACTTGGCGCGCCGATTATTGTCGGAGATGCCCCACTTGGCTTTGAGGAGTCCCTGACGCACCAACCGAAACAGCGCGGGATAAAGCGCGCCTTGTTCAATCAGGAAGGCCTGGCCGGAAATCTGCCCGATGCGAAGGAGTACGCCGTAGCCGTGGAGAGGGCCGAGGGAGACGGCTTTGAGTATCAGGAGGTCGAGTGTGCCGGGGAGTAGCTGCGCCTGATCGTTCATGCCTCCTCCTAAGATGGTGAGGAGAGTAGCGCGGTCTTTCCTAAGTTGTCAAGGAGAAAGTTTATCCCAACGGAATTGCGCCTGCCGCGGCGTTAGGTGAGCTCCTTCGTTGTTTCGCCGGATTGGGTCATGGAATCGAGGTCGGGCAAGTGGTTGTACCAGTCGTAGAACTGCGAGTCGAAGCCATAGAAGCGCTGGAATTTCAGCGGGGGCAGGTAGGCATCTTTCGGGATCACCATCGCGTAGCGGATGGTGCTGCCGTCGAAGTTGCGGAACACCTGCTCACGGCGTCCGCGAATCATGTCGAAGCGCAGGCGCTTGCTGCCGCCGAGATTGCGCTGCTCGATTGCGTTGCCATAGAGGATGACGAAGGCCGTGAAGACATAGATGGCAAAGCCGAGGGCGAAGACGGCGATTCCGGCCCACTCGACCATGGTTGCGGAGTTGGGTCCTTCGAAGCCGGGATGCTTTTCAAAGACGCCGGTGAATCCGAGAAAGCCGAACGCGAGGAAGGCAACTGCGAAGGCGCGGATCGCCCAGTGCATCGGATAGACGCGGACCACTTGATTGGGGTCTGGCATGGGGCTGTCGGAACCTTTGTACCACGGATGGAGCGTTATCCAAGGGATCGGCCGCCCATTTCAATTCTGTGAATTTTTCGATAACCTCAGAGGATACGCATCCGATCTTGGAAGGGTTTGAAAGGAAACTGCACCTGGGAGATGACTGAAACCGCCGCACACCTGCTAGCCATGGATTACCCCGCCGAGTTTGTTCCCGGCGCCCGCTCAGCCGTCACCACCTGCCTGCGTATCGATCCAGCCGAAAAGGTTACACTCATCGCCGATCGCGCGACCGCGCCGATCGCTGCCGCCCTTGCCGCCCAGTTGGCCGAGCGCGGCTGCGAGTGGAGCGCGTTTATTTTGGAGGAGCTTGCCACGAGGCCGTTGATCGATATGCCGGAGGCGATCCTGGGGGACATGGAAACCTCGCAGGTCTCGATTTTTGCGGTCCAGGTGCAGCCGAACGAACTCCATTCGCGCATGCAGATGACGGACGTGGTCAATCGCCGGCGGATGCGTCATGCGCATATGGTGAACATCACGCCGGAGATCATGTGCCAGGGGATGCGGGCGGACTTCAACCTGGTCGACCGGCTTTCACAGCAGGTGCTGGAGCGCGCGCGGAAGGCGAAGCGCATACGGGCCACGACAGCCGCCGGAACGAATATCACCGCGGAGATGAATCCGGGCTACAAGTGGTTCAAGACATCGGGGATCATCTCGCCGGAAAAATGGGGCAATCTGCCGGGCGGCGAATGCTTCACATCGCCGGGCGAGGTGAACGGGACCTTTGTTGTGGATGGCGTCGTCGGTGACTGGCTTTGCGCGCGCTACGGCTTGCTGGAGGCGACGCCGCTGACGATCCAGATTGCGGGGAACCGCATCGTTTCCTGTTCGAGCGACAACAAACAGCTCGAGGCGGATTTCTGGACGTATACCCATACCGACGAGAATTCTGACCGCGTGGGCGAATTTGCGATCGGGACCAACCTGGGTGTGAAGCGGGTGATCGGCAACATCCTGCAGGACGAGAAGTTTCCCGGCATTCACATTGCTTTCGGCAATCCATACGGCGAACATACCGGGGCGCCCTGGCGCTCGGGTACCCACATTGATGTCGTGGGATTGCGGTTCAACATCTGGCTCGAATCCGATGAGGGAGAAGAGCAGATCATGCGCGACGGGCGTTTCCTGATCGCCGCGTGATCTCTGCCCTCGGGGCAGTTTTGGTGGGGCGACCCGACTAATTGGACCGGTCTGATTCGCGCTCGGCAGAGAAGAATCCGGATGGGGATCATCGCCCGTAACTGCCCAATCAATCTTTTCCTAACCACGCCAAAGAAGTTCCTGTCTAATTGGGTGAATGGGCAAGAGCGACCACGCCACGGTCCAGGCGGTCCTGAAGGGTAACAAGGAAGCCTATGGCGCGCTCGTCGCACAAAACAGTCGCAGTGTGTTTCGGGTCGCATTTCGCATTACCGGCAACGAAGCCGATGCGGAAGAGGTAGTTCAGGAAGCGTTCCTGCGCGGCTACCGCAAACTCGAAAGCTTCGAATCCCGTTCGAACTTTGGCACATGGATCTACAGGATCGCGGTCCGGTGCGCGCTGGACAAGGTCAGCAACCGGCGAGCGGATGAGACTGCCCGGGTGGGTCTGGATGATGATCCCGATGTCGAGACCATGCAGGTGGCAGATCGATCGCCCGATCCGGAGCGGATCTTGTTAAGCGGCGAAATTGGCGCTGTGCGCATCGCCGCGATGCGCACGTTGACGCCCATGGAGCGGGCGGCGTTTACGTTGAGACATCTGGAAGACTGCTCTCTGGAGGAGATTGCGGCGGCGCTGGATATTGATACGAATGCGGCCAAGCAGGCGGTTTATCGCGCGGTTCACAAATTGCGGCATCGCCTGGCGCCGTTGAAGGTGAATACATGAAGCATTTGACCGAAGATGAACTGGTCGGACGGTACTACGGGGAAGATCAGCCGGATGCAGCGCGGCACGTTGAAGCGTGCAGCGATTGCGCGAGCGCTCTGGCCTCTCTCAAGGCGGATCTGGCGGACCTGCGATCGCCTTATCCGCCTGCCCGCGATGATTCGTATGGCGACCAGGTTTGGTCGGCGATCGCCCCGATGTTGCCGGCCTACACACCGAAGCGCTCGTGGCAGTCACGCGGACTCTGGCTCTCGCTGGTGGGTGCAACGGCCTGTGCGGCGATGGTGGCGAGCGCGTTCTATGCGGGCCGGATGTGGGAGCACCGCCAGAACCACGTAACCGTGTCGCATGCCCCATCGCCTGCGCGCGAGCGGGTGGTTGTTGTTCTCCTCAGCGATCATCTCGACCGTTCCGAGCGCCTGCTGGTGGAGTTGAAGCACGCCAATCCGGACGATAAGCAGATCATTTCGCCCCTGCGCGACGAAGCGAAGAGCCTGCTTCAATCGAATCGCAAGTGCCGCCAGGAAGCGGTAAAGAACGGCGACCCGGCATTGACCAATGCCCTGGATCATCTTGACCAGGTACTGACACAACTCGCCGAGGAGCCGGGCGGATTGGATGCTGCTGCGATTACAAGGCTCCAGGATCAAATGAAGGCGGATGGCTTATTGTTCGAGGTTCGCGTATTGCGGTCCAGAATTCCGCGCAATGAGGCATTGACGAAGCCGCACCTCAAAGGAGGGACAGCATGAAGGGGAATGGGGTCCTTGTTTCTCTGGTTGGTGGCGTTGTTCTGGCACTGGGGGCGCCAACGTGCCATGCGCAGGACCTGCTGTCGGCGAGCGCACCCATTACGTTGAACGGGATTGGCGCCATGGGGGATGCGCCCGACAGCGGCGCCTATGCGGAAGGAATGCACGCGATCAACGACATGCACTGGCAGGATGCGATCAGGATCTTTTCTCAGGTCGCCGCCACGGGCGGGGTGCACGCCGATGGAGCGCTTTATTGGAAGGCGTATGCCGAAAACAAGCAGGGCCAATTGAGCGCGGCGATCGATACCTGCGGGCAACTGCGCAGGGACCACCCCGGCAGCAACTGGTTTGAGGATTGCGGCGCGCTCGAGATCGAGATTTATGCGAAGACGGGCCAGCCTGTGCAGCCAAAGACGCAGGATAGCGATGATTTGAAACTGCTGGCCCTGGCTAGCCTGATGCAGCACGATGAAAAGAAGGCATTCGATGAGATTGACGCGATCCTGAACAGCGATGCCTCGCAAAAGCTGAAGCAGGGCGCGCTCTACATCATGGGCGAGCATCACACCGACACGATCTATCCGCAGATTGCGCGGATCAGCTACTTGCAGGGTGATGTGCGCGTAGCGCGCGGAGAAGACAAAGATCATCGCAAAGGATCGGCCTGGGAACAGGCGGTGAGCGGGCTGCCGTTGGAGACCGGCTTCAGCCTCGTGACCGGCAGCGATGGGCGCGCCGAGATCGAGTTCGAAGATGCATCCACGCTGTACCTGGGCGAGAACTCGGTGATCCTGTTCAACGATCTGCACACGCTGCGCGGCGTTCCTTACACCGAGGTCTCGTTGCTGAGCGGCATGGTGACGCCGCATATTCATCCCCGCGTGTTGAGCGAACTGTTCCTGCTGCGCACCCCGACTGACGACATTGAGACGAGGTATCCGCAGACGACGAACTTCAGGATCAACAGCTATACCGATGGAATTGCGGTGACGCCGCTGGGTGGAGGCGTCCTCGGAGTGGCGGGCGCATCGCGGGAGGACCTGACGCCGGGAAAGACAATCTTTTTCAAGGATGGCAAGCGAATCATGGAAGCAGGACCGATCCACCAGCCCGACGACTCGGCGTTCGATATGTGGGTGGCCGACAGATTTGCTGCGCGTTCCGCCGCGATGGAAGAGGTCCGGAAGGAAGCCGGTCTTGGCGCGCCGCTGCCTGGATTAGCCGATATGGCAGGCAAGGGGAAGTTCTTCGCCTGCGAGCCATATGGCACGTGCTGGGAACCGAACGAGCAGCCACAGGTTTCAGGTGAAGCGCAGGCTGAGGCGCAAAGCAATGCGGTGCAGGCTGAATCGAAGCTGGAGCCCGCAGATCAGGGCGAGCGGGTTGTCGCCGATGCGGCCCAAAACTCCGGCACAGCAGGGCAAGGATCGACGACGGGTGCGAAGCAGCGCAACATCCGGATCATCGGTCCGCCGGCGTCGTCGGGAGTGCCGACGCCGTCACCGTATTCAGCTGTGCTGGATGGCTTTCCCTGCGATCCTGGCCAGATGGGGCTCGTGTACTCGGGACCTCCGGTTTTGCGGAACGGCCAGTGGATTTACCCGAACGGGTTGCTGATGTCTGTGCCGTGGGCCTGGGCGCAGTGTCATGCGGGTGGATGGATTTACCGGAATCACCGGTACATGTGGGTAGTTGGCAGGCTGCATCATCATCCGCCCGTGCACTGGGTGAAGTTCGGAAAACAGACGGCATTTGTTCCCGTCCATCCTCACGACGTGAAGGACAGGGCCCCGGTGAATCGTAAGAATGCTGTATTCACCGTGGATAACAAGAACGGCCGCGTGACAGAGCGGATCGAGTTTCCGACGGAGCATCAGTTTGGGTTGATGAAGGATGCGCCGAAGGAGTTTCGCAATGCCGACGTGGCACTGGCGCATGCCGAATCACCGCACATGACCGCGCACGCGCTGGGCGATCTGAACGTGGCGAAGGGCACGCCGATTCGGCCGGGCGTTCCGATTACTTTTAATAACAAATCAGAGAGCTTCATGGTGGCGAGGCAGGAGATGCACGGAGGCCACCCTGTGACCGTGAATGCGCCCATGTCAAACCACAGCGGCAGCCTGCAGGCGCGGGCCGGGGGATACAGCGGCGGGGGCGGCTGGCACGCCGGATCCTTTGGCGGCGGCGGGTCGCACGGTGGAGTCGGCGGTGGTGCGTCGCATGGAGGAGGCGGGAGCGTCGCATCGGGCGGCGGCGGAGCGCACGGAGGCGGTGGTGGCGGCGGTGTCTCGAGCGGGGGCGCATCGGGCGTGAGTGCCGGCGGTGGCGGCGGTGCCAGCGGAGGAGGGGGATCGCACCACTAGGATCAGGTTGTTCCGGATCTTCGGTTCATGCAGCCAGGCAGAGACGGTGCTTCAAAGCACCGTCCTCCTGGTTGTTCTGTTTCTACGCAGTTGAGCTATGGTCCGAAACTGGCCGGCGTGCAGGAGCTGGTGTTCGACGCGGGAGTCGGCGGCGAAGGCGGCGTGGCCCAAGGAATGTTGTCGAAGTCGAAGAAGTCCAGCAGATTGGGCTGCGCGGCATCACGAGCGGTGAGGTGCGCCGAGCCACCAATGAAGCGGCTCTCGACGAACTTGATGATGGCCGTGTGATCCATTGGAATGTGCGACACGTAGTGCTTGCGGGCATAAGGCGAGACGACGAAGTTGGGGAGCCGGAAGCCGAGCTGAGCTGCAAATCCTTGCTGCGCTGCGGCATCGCCGGGGTTCGCGCCAGGATCGATCGAGGTCAGGTCACAATGAAGCGTAGCGGTTCCGCCGGGCGCCAGGCAGGGTTTGTAGCCGTCGGGATTGACTGAAATGCCCGAGATGTCAGGGATTGAGCCGAGGGCCGCATCGGTAAAGTCGTTGGAGTGGCCCGGAACCGGCGGCACGTGGTCATAGGGGCCGCCACCTTCGTCGTAGCTGAAGAAGAAAACGGAATCTGTCCACGAGGTGCTGGCCATCAGGGAATTGATGATGTTCGCAACCTGCGCCTGGCCCGCGAGGATGGACTGACCCGAACCGGGATGTTCGTCGTTGTTGCCGTACCCGGCTTCGATGAATGCAAAGCTGGGCAGCGTGTTGTTCTTCAAGTCAGTGAAATAGGCGGAGAGAGGCGCAATGTGCGTGGGATCGATACAGAAGGAGTTGGTTGAATCGCCCACGACGCTGGAAGGCTGGGTGGGCGCGGTGCACGCCGGCCCGCCGGAATTGGCGTAAAGGTACTTGAGCGAGTAAGTCAGGTTGGAGAAGTCTGTGGCCGGATAAGCTGCGTTCGCTGCACCCGTGCAGTCGTCTTCTTCGAGACAGAAGCCCTGGGTAACGGTGTAGTAGATCTTCCACGAGACGTTGTTCTGATCGAGCTCCTGGAAAATATTGGCGATATTCAGCTGCCCGACATGATCTTCGTTGCCCGGGTCCTTCACAAGACCCTGCGTTGTGCCTCCGGTGAATGTCGCGATGCGATTGCCAATGCTCTTAGTCGCAATCGGGGAGAACCAGCGATCGGACAGTGCGAACTGCGAAGCCATGTAGTAGTAGTAGTTGAGGAATCCCTGGTCGTAATAGCCCATGGCACGCTCACCTTTGAGGTCGGTAAATGCGCCCGAGCATGTGCCGCCGGCTCCGGGAGCCGAGCAACTGTTGGCATAGCCTTCGGCGTTGTGCACAAAGCCATCCATATTGATGGCGCGCGTGGTCGAGAAGTCGTACCGGTTGACGTCGCCGAAGCTGGCCAGCCAGTCGGATGTCATGTCATCGACGCAGGTACTGGTGAGCTTGAAGAGTTTGTAGGTATCGCCCTGGTCATCCTGATTGCTGATGGTGCTCAGCTTGTCGTCGATTCCGTCCACCTCATAGTCGACGCCATCATCGCCGATGTTGAAGTTATTGGACTTCCGGTAAGGATTCAGCATGCCGAAGTAGTTATCGAACGAGTGATTCTCCTGCAGCATGAAAACGACGTGGTCGATGCCGGAGACGTTGCCCGGAGGCTTCACGGTGACGGTGGCTGTCGCGGTGGCCTTGCCACCCGCCCCAGTTGCGGTTGCCGTGTAGGTTGTCGTCGCCTCGGTTGGACTGACTGTCTGCGTCCCGCCTGTCGCGGTGAGAGTGTATGAACTGCCATCAGATCCCGATACCGTGACGTCGGACGCGTTGGCGGCAGTGACGGTCAGCGTGGACGAATTGCCAAAGATGATCGTGGTTGGGTTTGCGGTGATCGTGACTGTGGGAAGGGCTGCTCCCACGTTTACGACGGTGTTTGCGGATGCGTTTCCAGCCGGGCCGGTGGCGAGAGCGGTGTAGGTGGTGGTCGTCGCCGGGGTCACGCTCTGGGTTCCACCGGCAGCAGGCAGGTTGTATTGGGTGCCATCGCTTCCTGTGACAGTGACCGTGGTGGCGTTCTCGGCAACGACCGTCAATGTGGATGAAGCGCCATCCGCAATGGAAGCCGGGTTCGCTGCGATGGTAACTGCGGGCACGGGCTTGGGCGAGTTCAATGTGCCAAACAGGCCGCACCCGGAAAGGAGGAAACAAATGCAAAGAGAAGCGGCGGGGGAAGACAGGATACGACCAAAGCATGTTTGCATGCGCGCCATTGGCAAGGTGTGTCCTCCGAGTTGCTACAAAGTGCACACGAACAACCGGCCCGCCGTAACTGGCGGGTAAGGAGAAGTCACGTCGTTTTGTTGATCAGAGATTCGCGCTACACGGGGCGCTTGTATTCGCCTTTAACTATCTCGGTTACTTCCTCAGATGTTATGAACTCTGTGCGGCGCTCCACTTTGATACGCGTACTATTTGATGCGGATGCATGAAGGGATGGATGCTCAGAGGCACGCGGCTTGATTTGATGTTGTGCGCACGCGCCTTTCTAATGAGGATCTTGCAGATTGCGACGCTTGTTCAGGCTAAGATCAGCAAGGTCAGTGTCTACGAAGTTACGCAGCGATTCGAACTCTTCATCCTCCTGCTCTTCGGCGGCGGGGAAATGGGCAACGGCGGACCCCGAGGCTGGGAATTCCGCTGAGTAGCGGCGGCGACGAAAGAAATTGGCCAAGAAAGTTGCGCGCTCGTTGAATGCCCTTGAGCGTTTCAACGCTTTCTTGCATCGGTTCAGCTCGAACCAGCGAAGATAATTTCGCACCACGGTCGACATGGTCATCTCGACGCCAGCGGTGAAGTTATGCTCCGCCATCTGCCGTTCGAGACGGGGCGATCTCAGGATCGCGATCATCTGGTCAGCGAGATCTTCCGGGCTGCCCAGCTTGTAGAAACGGATGGCCATGTTTTCGTCATCTGCCATTCCCCTGAAATCGGGTATGTCGGCACACACGATGGGCACGCCGAATTCGCAAGCCTGATGCGCTGGTCCGCTGGAGCCGGTCGCGGAGTCGTAGGGCATGACGAGAAGGGAAGTGGTCTGAAACAAATCTGGAATATCGGCCTCTGCCACGTAGCCGCGGAATTCGATGGGGAGGTGCGCTGGCTGCGCTTCGCGGATCGACTCCCAGTATCCCGGCTTGGTGTGGTGATTGGCGCCGGCGACGATGAGCCGCGCTCGCGGCACTTTCTTGAGGACGAGGGGAAAGGCCTTCATCAGGGTTTCGAGCCGCTTGTAGGTTCCCCAATGTCCAATCGCAAGAATGCGCTTATCGGGATTGCCTCGCCGCGTGAAGTCAGGCGGAGTTGGTACGGCGGAGAATGTGCCGTGCGTACCGAGGACAACATTGTTGGCCGCATACTTTGTCATCAGAGTGCGGTGATAGCCGGGGAGAAGAACGGAGACCGAATTGGCGCTCAGCAATGCGCGGGTCGTCACATCGGTGGCCATACGGAACAATTTCTCGCGCTTGACGCCTGCGGCAGAGAAATCGACATGCTCGATGACGTGGTGGAGAGTGATGTGGGTGAAGAAACCCGCTGCGCGCGTGAGGGCCGGGGCCATGAGGCCGGCGAAAGCTGCAAACGGGTTTTCAGGCGTGGCGAAGCTGGAAAAGACCAAGTTGTACCAGACGATGTCGGGTTTGACGCGGCGAATCGCGCGGATCAGCCGCATGGGATTCGAAGCGCTGCCGAACTTCCAGCAACGAATCACACGGAATCCCGGCAACTCCTCGTCCGCCTGAAGCGGGTTTCCATGCTCGTCGGTTGCAAACTTGTATTCGCTTAGTTCGTCTGCAAGGATCGTCAGCTCAAGGCCGGGGTGCCGCTGCAGTTCCTTCGCGATATGGAAGGCATACTCATTCAGCTGCCTGCCACTGGGGGGGAAAGTCCCCACTAAACATATCTTCATGAAGCCCGCCCTTTTAGAAAATACTGATCTGCACGTACGGCCTAAGCTGCTCACTTCTGGGACCCGAAAAGTTATAGAACGTTTCATTCTGCAGACCGGCAGAGAAGCGAATCGGATACTTCAATTCGACTGGACCCGATTCCTCACGGAACCTGCGATGCACAGGCAGGCCGTAGGTGACAGAAAAGCCGCTCTGGATTGCGTCATATGCGTGAAAGCTTCGGGTGCTCGAGAAGGCGCCGGAAGCCTGGATTTCCCAATTTCTTGCGGGAATGTAGTCGACGGTAGCCGCAGGGCGGAGATTCTGCGCATTGCCCCAGTTGGGCTCTTCGATGCGCCAGGCGCGCAGGTCTTCAATCAGCGCCCGGACATTGAGGCGAGGGGAGAACTTGCGTTCGATCCCGGCATACATGGATGTGTAGTAATCCTCGTTGTTGACGGGGGTAAACAACTGGTCGATTGCTCCCCAGCCGGTGACGAAAGCGGTTCGCCCCCATGGCGCACCGACGCGAAAATCGATGGCTCCAGTGATCATGCGGGAGTGGAGATGGCTTTCAGTAAAGGGGCCGGATTCGCGGATGATATAGCCGCTCATCGACAGGGCATTGAAGAACGAGCTCGTTGTCACGTAGGTGAAAACGCGAAACAGGTTCTGGTTCATGTCGACGGGTGAAAGGGAATCGCGGCGGACCGTTGCCTGCACCCCGCTGTTGAATGTGATTACGTTGTCGCCGAGATGGATGGTTGGGTTGACGCCGAAGTTTACGGTGTAGTCGGTCGTGTCGCGGTTCACGATGGCGTTATTGGCCGGCACAGAGATCTGACCGCGCGCGTTGCGAACCTGGAAGAATCCGCTGGAGGTCGGGAACTGGCCGAAATGGAGATGAAAAGCCGTCGTGTCCTGGGTCTGGAGAGAAGATCGAGGCGGCGGCAGCAGGGATGTGTTGGTCGGGGAGACCGGGACCAAGGTATCCAACTTGGAATCGAGCACGTAGACGGTGGAATCTTCGTAGATCGGGTCCATCGAGAAATTGGAAAGCAGGCTTACATTGGGAGTGACCCGCAAACCCTCATCGGCGCCAGCCTGCAGCATGCCCTCCTCGGCGGTCTGATCCTGGCCCGCCGCGTTGGATGCCTGCGCGAAGGATGTGAGCGCCTGGGTGTTCTGGTGTTCCTGGCGATAGACATTGGCCTCGGCCAGCAGGAACTGGTAGTCCTCAGATGTTTCGCCGGCGGAACTCATGGCCGACAACTCTGCCTGGGCGCGCGAAGTGTCTCCCAGGGCGAGATAGCTATTGGCAAGGGCGATGCGCACCTTGGTATCCGGGGCGCCGGCAGCGCGGGCGCGATCAAGATAGCTCTGCGAGAGCCGGTAATCGTGCACCGACGAGAAAACGTCAGAAGCAGCGATGTATTGATTGCCATTGGGAGGAGCGGTGTCTCCGGCCTCTGCTTCCATCATGGCGAGCGCCACCTCGCGTTCCGCATCTTCGGTGTGGTTCTGTTGCGCCATCAGCTGAGCAATTGCAAGGCGCACGGCGACGCGATCGCTTTGCGGCAGATCGAGCGCAATCTTGAAGCGATCCATTGCGGCCGATTCCTCGCCGAGCGTGCTGAGCGCCTCGCCTGTCTCGACCAGGATGTTGCTCTGTTCGGCGGCGGAAAGACTTTTTGGATCGCTTTCGGCAGCGGGCAGATTGATCCGTGTATCTTTTTCGGCCAGGCCGACGTAGCGCAGGGTTTCGTCCCTTTCCTTGAGATTGGCGTAGGAGCGCGCGAGCAGGGCGCAAGTATTTGCATCGTTTGGAGCGAGCTTGTCAGAAGCGCTCAACTCACGGACGGCTTCCCGATACTCACGTTCGGCAAAGAGCGTGTTGCCGAGGCCGAAGTGCAGGGCGGCGTCGTTCGGCTGAATCTTCAACGCGGAGCGATACTCTCCTTCGGCCTTGGTGAGCATTTCGACGCGCCCGTATGCGGTGGCGCGGATGAGATGGAGATCCATGGACTCGCCCATGGCGCGCTCGGCAAACTCGGTCTGCTTGATGGCGGCCATGGGTTTCTGAAGGTCGAGATCCGCATAAGCGAGACCCAGATGCGCTTCGCCATCGTTGGGCTCACGCTGCAGAGCGGACTCAAAATCGGACGCGGCCTGCTGGGCTTGATGCAGATCGTTCAGCATGTAGCCGCGATTTACATAAGCCGTAACGACGGTGGGATCGCGGGCCAGCGCCTCGGTGAAATCCTGCATTGCCTGCTGCGGCTGGTTGTTGTGCTTGTAGACATAGCCTTCGAGAAGCGGGATATCGGGCTCCTTCGGAAGCACGTTCATGTACTTCTGGGTGAGATTGAGCAGATCGTTGTACTTCTCGAGGCGGAGATAGTCGTAGCCGAGATAAACCACCACATCGCGATCGCGAGGAAGCGCCTTGATGGCGCGTTCTCCAGCTTCCTCCGACTCCTGGTATTTTCCTGAAAAGCTGAGATAGCGCTCCTTCTCGCGCAGCACGTGGGGCTCATCGGCGATGGGTCCGGTGGCACGAGCCAGCCACACGCCGGCGAGCTTGAGATTGTGGGCTTCGATCGCGGCATTCATGCCCCCCGCGACGATGGGAGCGTTTTTCGGGGCGAGTGAATGGCCGTCGGCGTACGCGGACTGGGCTTTCGCGTAGTCATGACCCGACGTGTACAGATCGCCCAGCGCCAGGTAGCCCACGTAGGATTTGGGGTCTGCTTTCACAAGCCGCTCGAAATATTCTTCGGCCTCATGGTTCTGGCCTTTCGCGCGGGCCGCGTAGCCGAGCGAGGTGAGCGCCATGCGATTGGAGGCGTCGATGGAAAGGATGCTCTTGTAGACCGCGATGGCGTCATCCACGCGACCAAGCTTCATGAGAACGTCGCCATTGAGCTGCAGATCGTTCGGATCGTTTTCATTGAGGGCCAACGCGTCTTTTACATCGGCGAGGGACCCATCGAGATCGCCCTGGTCGAGCTTGATGAGGGCGCGCAAGCGAAGAAATTGCCCACGACCGGCGCCATTGGCGTCGACTGCGTTGATTTCGCTGCGCGCGGTATCGAGCTCATGATGCACATCGGGCTGATCGTCGAGTCCCTGGTAGAGTCCGACGAGGTTCATGTGAAGCTCGACGCCGTAGAGTGGCCCTTCCACCGGATTGGCAGGCAGGCTGGCGAGCGCCTTTTTGTACTCATCGACTGCATCCTGTGAGCGATCCTGCAACTGCGCGATCTCGCCGCGCACGGCGTGAAGCCGATAGTAGTTGGGGTCGATTTCTGCGGCATGCTGCAAGAATGTGTCGGCCCGGGCGGTGGATCCAACGGCGACTTCAGCTTGCGCGGCAGAGAGTTGCAGGGACATGTCCTTTGGCTGCGCGGTCGCCACCTGCGCGTACAGTTGCGCGGAATCATCCAGCTTGCCGCCGAGCTGGTAGGTATAAGCCAACTCCGCCTGGACGTCCGGCTTCGGATTGCGAATCGACTTGAGGGCCGCGATGGCCTCAGGGTACTTGCCGGTTTCGCGATAGTAGCCAGCGAGAGACCGCTGCACTTCAGGATCGTGGGGCGAACGGCGCCTGGCAAGATCGAGATAGTGGCTTGCCTGATCCATCTGCTTCAGCTGCTGGTACGAAAGCGCGAGCATGAGCTCAGAGCGCGCGGATGGATGCATCCTTTCGGCTTTTTCGAGCCACTGGGTGGCGTTGTTGTAATCGCGCGACTTCATGTAGATATCGCCGAGCAGCATGGCATCGTCAGCGCGGCCCGGATTGGACGCGACCAATTGCTTAAGCAGGCGTTCGGCATCGGAGGTCCGATTGGTGAGCATGTAATCCTGTGCCAATCCCGAAAGCCCTTCCGATGAAGACGGGCTGAGCCGGAGCCCGTGGTTGTACGCATCTTCGGATAGCTGGTATTTCCCGCTCAGACGAGCGGCGTAGCCAAGCAAAAACCATAGCTGCGGGTCGTTTGGAGCCGCCTGAGCGGCGCGCTGTGCATAGTCGAGAGCCTGCGCATGGTCGCCGCGCTGCAGCGCCAACTGTGCGGCCCGCGCCAGACGAGCGTTCTGGATGTTCGATCCCCAACCAAGATTTGCGTTGGTAGAAGGAGACTGCTTTCCTTGCTTGGGGGAATCATCCGTCTGGCCAGACCCGATTTGGTACGTCTGACTGTTCGCTGCGATCGTGAATGCGAAGGACGCGAATACGAACACCAACTTCAGCAATCGAAGTTTATCTATCAAGGGTGTCACCACGGCCCAGAATCAATTTGCATAGTTCGATGCGTTGACGCGCCGTGATGTTGGCTCGCACCCGCTTGAATTGATTCGATGTATCCAAATGCAAATACAGGTCTTCGAAAAAAGCCAGCTGCTGGAATCAGGCCCATCGTCTAAAAAAACCCTGGCGTCGAATTGCGGACAGCGAAATCGCCGGCAAGTCCATGGAGATTGCGCGAAATTTGCCGGGTTCAACGGCGCGTACCATCATGCGGACACGGAAAAGGCAACCTCTCGCATCGAATCCCGAATCGTACTGCCTGCAGGAATTTCAAATCCGCAAGAGTTTCTTCGTTTTGCACGTTTTGCAAAATCAAACCCGGCGCGGAGGAAGCACCAACTCGAAGCGCACCCGTCGATTGAACGAGTGAGCCCGCATTCCACTGCATCTCGAGAGGCAATCGTGGAGACATCAAGACCGGTCGCACACCAGGAAAGGCCAATTCCCCTCAGTTTTCTTCTCATGGCGGCGTTCGCCGTTCATCTGCCGTTGTTGCTGATGAAGCTGCCTCTGAAATCGTATGACACCAATTTCCACATCTTCTTTGCCTCGCATTATGTCCATCACTGGTTCGATCCATGGAATGTGAAGTGGTACGCGGGTTTCTCGCAGACCACCTATCCTCCGCTGCCCCAGCAGTGGATCGCATTGCTATCGCATGGGCTTGGGTTGGAAATGGCCTACATGGCCGTACAAATGGCTGCCATCCTGCTGCTCGTGGTTGGTGTCTATCGGTTTTCACTGCTTTGGGTGGGTCCGCGCGCGGCGTCGCTGGCGGCGCTGGGCAGCGTGTTTCTGGGTTCTGAAAGCTTCCTGGTCTACTCAGCGGGGCAGTTGGGCACAACATCGGCGGCTCCGCTTTATCTGAATGCGCTGCCTTACATGTACGAATGGGTGAGGCGCGGCGGATGGCGTTCCTTCGTGAAGGCGGTTGCTCTGTTCACCGCCGCGGCGGCCGCCCACCACGCGACACTTTTGTTCGGGTCGTTTCTGTTTGCGATTCCCGTGCTGATCCTTGCATTCATGGATCACGAAGACGGCGAGAAGGTTTCAGTTCCGGGATTCGCAGCGCGCACGGCGGCCATGGCTATCGTGGTCGGAGCCGCAATCGCCATTGTGTTGCTGCCTTTCTGGATCGACCTGATTCGTTACCCGGTCACGCAGACGCCGATTCCGCATCCCAGCCGGGCGAATTACATTCTGAGCCCGCAATGGGGGTTGAATTACTTCGTAGTTCCTTATGGAACGCTGATTCTCGCTCTGCCCTACGTGTTTATCAAGGGATCGATCGTACGTCATTTGCGCCCGCTGTTGCTGGGTTTCTGGGTGGCGTTTCTGCTCGGGTTGGGCGGTACCACGCCGGTTGGCCCGATCCTGCTGGGGCGCGCGTTCCAGGTGCTGACGATGGAGCGCTTCAGTTATTGGGCGACCCTGCTCGCGCTGCCATTCGTCGGGCTGCTGGCTGCAGAATTGATTGCACGCTCCCGGCTGGTCGCTGTGGCCTGCGTCGCTGTTCTTGCGACATTGAGTTGCGGATTTGCAGTGGGCTGGTCGACCTATCATCCCGCGGATGCGGAAGACCTGAAGGTGGATTCGGTTGCCGCGTGGCTGAATCGCGACGGGCATGATCAGTACCGGTACGTCACGCTCGGCTTCGGCAACAAGCTGGCGAGACTGGCGATGCTGACGGATGCGAGCACGGTGGATGGAGATTGGAACTCGGGCCGCATGCTGCCGGAGCTGACCAAATATGGAGCGGCGCAGCTGACGAACTCGAAAGGCTTCGGCGTCGCCGGCATGGATGCCTTGAGAGCGATGCTCATGCATGCGGACAAATACGGATTGAAATGGGTACTGGTGCGAGATCCGTACTACGATCCACTGCTGTACTTCGCGGGTTGGCGGAAAGTCGACAGCCTGGATGAAAACACGATCGCGATCTGGAGCAAGGATGGAGTTCCGCCGGCGGTGCCGATGAACGCCGCGCAAATGCCTCCGGCGTGGCAAGGGCTGATGTGGGGAATTCTTCCGTTCGGGAGCAGCATCGTGGCGATCCTCCTCGTGCTGATTCCGGAGAAGCGGCGGCAGCGGGAGCTGGTTGAAGAGGAAGCCGTGCCGGATACCAGCTTTGTGCACAGGAGGATGGCGTCGTGATCAAAGGGATCTTTCTCGCATTTGTATTGCTTGGCGCGACTGTCGTTCTGGTGGTGATTGGGACGATCTGGCCGGTCCAGACCGCGGCCGCGTATGCCGGCGGGGAACGGTTGATGCGCTCCTCGTCGACGCCTGAAGAAGCGGCGCGGAACCTGGGCGACGATCTTCGCACAGGCGCATGGGGCCGGGCATATGACAGCCTTGCCAACAAGGCGCAGTTCACACAACAGCAGTTTACGCAAGACGTGATGGGCTACTATCCGAATCTGCTGACCTACTCGAAGCTGCAGAGCTTTGATGTTGCGCCGTTGCATGCCAGTTCAGACCAGGCTGATGTGCAACTGAAGCTGCATTGGTCCACGGTGGTCGGAATCGCGACGACGACACGCGACCTGTCGCTGGTGAAGAACGGCAGCGATTGGCAGGTTAACTGGCCGATCGAGAAGAGGCCGGATCTGCCGCCACAGGTGATTCCAGTGAACTACCTGCGATGGGATGTCATTTATCGCGGGGCGGGGGATGATTGGGGCGTGCAGGACGTGGAAGCCCCGCACGTGCGGATTGTCGACATGCACCCCGTGCAGAGAGCCGAGGGGCTGGTGATTGTCGGTGAGTTGCTGAATGAAGATGTGGTGCCGGCGTACGTCACGGTGAAGGCGACGCTGCTTGGAAAGAACCAGAGTCCGATTGCGACGGAGGGAAGCTTCGACAAGATTTCGCACATCCTGCTGCCGAAGCAGGTGACGCCATTCCTGATCACCTTTCCGGGAGCGGACATTTCCCAGGTTGGCAGCGTGCGCATGACGCCGTCGTCAAGCCTGATTGCGGCCTCAGCGGATCCGGTGATTGATATAGACGGCCAGCATCTGAGTCCTGCTCCCGACGCATCGCTGGCGGGTCAGTTGATCAATGAGAGCGGCGAAACGGTGAATGTGGCCCATGTGCTGGGCACTTTCTATGACAAGACGGGCCAGGTGGTCTGGGTGGCCGATGAATACGTGGACCGCGCGCTGCTGCCGCAGACGCCGGTGGCGTTCAATATTCATATTCCTGAAGACCTGGCGCGAAAAATCAGCAGCGAACGCGCCGTGGTGGCCTCTTACAAGTTTGGAGGCGAACTGTGAAACGGTGGTGGGCCCCGACGCTATGCGCATTGCTTTTTGCGGCAGCTTCCCACGGAGATGCGCAGGAAAGCGCGCTTCGTGTTCCAGGCACCGTGAAGGCGGGAAGCGAATTCTCGATTGGAATTCCCGGCAGCGGCGGAAGCGGATCGCTTTACGTCATCGGGATGGGACAGGTGATCAAGCGCGAGGTGCAACTGGGCGGGAGCACCGATTTTGCCTCGGGAACGCTGGCGAGCGCGGGGCACTACCTTGTCGTTCTCGAGACGCCCAATTCGCAGGAGAAGGGATCGCTCGATGTTGCGCCGGCAGATCAGCCGGCAAATCTCAGTTTTCTGGCGCGCCCGTCGAGGCTGCCTGTCAAGCTGCAGAATGCGATTACGGGGGCGGTGTACGTTTTCGATGCGTATCACAACCTGATTACGGCTCCGAAGCCGGTTTCGTTCGAGCTATCGAATCCATCGGGTCAACGCCAGGAGCGCACCGTGAACACGCGGGATGGCGCGGCGTGGGTGGCGCTGGACTCAGGCCCTCACCAGGGAGCGGACAAATTCGTGGCGCAAACCGGCGGTGTTTCCACCTCGCGCATTGTGGAGCAGGTACCCGGAGATCCCTGCGGCTTGAAGATGAACGCGAAGCAGGTGGGGCGCGAGGTTGAGTTAGAGACCGACCCGGTGCGTGATTGCAGCGGCAATGCTGTGACAGATGGAACGATTGTGACTTTCACGGAATCTTACGGCAATTCGCAATCGACGGTGGATGTGCCGATCAAGCGCGGCATTGCAAAGGTGGATCTTCCGGATCACCCCGGCGCGACGATCTCAATTGCGAGCGGCGTGGTGCTGGGCAATCAGATTCACTGGGAGAAGTGACGATGACGAAGCGGGTGCTGCTTTGTGCGTTGATTGTCGCGGCTTCGCGTTTTGCGGGTGCCCAGGCGACGGTGAATGTCGAACCGTCGCATCTGGATGGGCCCCGCGCACTAGACAGGGAAACCAGGGCGTCGGTCATTCGTGACTATCTTGAATCGTGGCAGACGCTGAATGCGGCGCTCGAGCAGAATCGGCCGGGTCTGTTGGACGCGGATTTTGTGGGCGTTGCCAAGGACAGGCTCGTGGCGACCATCGCCGGCCAGGTTGCGCAGGGCATTCATACGGGCTATCAGGATCGCAGCCACGATATCCAGATCGAGTTTTATTCCCCGGACGGCCTCTCGATTGAGCTGACCGATACCGTTGAGTACGAGGTACATGCCACGCTTCAGAACAAAGTGGAGACGACCCAGACGGCGCGCTCCCGCTTCATTGTGGTGCTCACGCCGTCTGAAGTGAGATGGAGAGTGAGGGTATTTCAGGCCGAATCAGAATAATACAGTCGTTTTCGCTCTTCCGGAGGGTACGGCGGGGCGGCAGAATGCATCAGATGAATAGTAAGGCAGGCAAGTTATGCTCGATTCGAAATACGGTCCCCCAGGAGTTCACCATGGTCTCTGTAGTCGTACCTATATACAACGAAGAGGAACTTGTCGTCCGATTTCATGAGGCACTCGCCAACGCACTCAACACGACTGCAGAACATTGGGAAGTTGTCTACGTAAACGACGGTTCCAAGGACTCATCTCTGGAGTTGCTCAAGGGGCTACAGGCGATCGACCCGCACGTGGTGGTCGTGGAATTATCGCGCAACTGGGGTCACATGGGAGCTGTTTCTGCCGGGTTGCATACCGCGAGCGGCGACGCAGTGATCCTGATGGACGGCGATTTTCAAGATCCCCCTGAAGTGCTGCCTCAATTGATCGATGCGTGGCGCGATGGCGCAGAAGTGGTGGTCGGCGTGCGGCGCAGCCGTCAGGAGAGCCGCAAGCTTCTCGCATGGCTGTTCCCGCTCTTCTATCGCGTGCTCGGGACGCTGTCCGATTATCCAATTCCGCTGAATGCCGGCATCTTCAGCCTGATGGATCGCAAAGCCGTGGATGCCATTATCGCGATGAGAGAACGCAACCGCTACCTGCCGGGCATGCGCGCCTGGGTGGGTTATCGCAATGCGATTGTCTACTATGACCGGCAGGACAGAGCCGGCGGCGACGGCAAGCTATCGTTCATCAGCCGCATCAAGTACGCGATGGACGCCATTACCGGCTTCAGCTACAAACCGCTGAGGCTCAGCTTCGGTCTCACCGGATTTTCGAGCGCAGCGGCGGTGATCCTGGCTCTGCTGGCATTCGTGCCCGATAACACGGTCGCCAAGGCAGCGCTAGGCGTGGCGGCCTCGGTATTCTTTGTGGGTGGATTGCTTCTGCTCACGGTCGGCCTACTTGGCGAGTATGTGGGCCGCGTGTACGACGAAGTGCGCAGCCGTCCGTTGTCGTTGATCAGCCAAGTACATCGCTCGCAGTTGCAGATTGCGTCGCAGGGCATGGTTGCAGTGCACGGAGGCAGCTTCGCGGTTCCGCAAACGGCCTACCAGGGAACGAAAGTGACAGCGGCGTAGTGCGGCTTCAGAATCCCTCAGGGGCGGCCTGAAGCCCCTCTGTGTTGGCGATGAGTATGTACGGGCTGAAGCCCGTACCCTTCGATCAGGGCTGCGCGGGCTGAGGGCGCATACTCTTCGATCAGCTCTGTGCAGGCTGTGAGGGCCGCGCCCTTTGATCAGGGGCTAAAGCCCCTCGGTGTTGGCTACGAATATGTACGGGCTGAAGCCCGTACCCTTCGATCAGGGCTGCGCGGGCTGAGGGCGCATGCTCTTCGATCAGCTCTGTGCAGGCTGTGAGGGCCGCGCCCTTTGATCAGGGGCTGAAGTCCTTGGATGTTGGCGATGAGTATGTACGGGATGAAGCCCGTACCCTTCCACCGGAAACTACAATCCGTCCGAACTACTCAGAGATCGCCTCGGCTTCTCCGCTGGCGGTGCGGCCGAGGCGGTGTCCACTGAACAAGATCTGATCGCTAGCTGGCAAGCCGAATCCAGTTCGCGCGGAGCGAAGGACGGGATTTACTGGCTGGCTTGATTGGTTTTGTCGCCCGGCTCGGATGCGGATGATGTGGTGGGCGGTTGAGTTGGGTTCTGCTGATTGCAGGTTGGAATTCCAGGCTCGATTGCGGTCCCTTCTTCGTAGTCGTTCCAAGTCTCGATCAGGACGAAAGGTATCGGCTGGTCGGCCGGGAACTCTTTTCGCCAGAAGTTGAAGGTATCGGTATAAGTCTGACCGCATCGCGCGGAGATGTGGCGATTTAATCCCCAGGAAGCTTTCGCGTCGTTGAATCCGTCCCACACGCCACCGACGATGATCTTGTCGGGGTACTTGTCACGCATGGTCTGGTAAAAGTCAGTCAAATACTGCTCGCCCCAATGACTTCCGTCGGCTGACCATCCCTGCGCGCCGGGGCTGACCCAGGCATAAAACCCATCAAATGCGGATGCGTCCGGTCCCGGCAGATTTTCCTGAATTAGGAGCGGCGCAGGGTTCCACTTGCTTACCAGGTCGTGCACCTTGCTCCAGTCGGTTTTGCCGCCCTTGGGAAAGATGAAGATCACCGGCCGCCCTTGATATGTGAGATAGGCCTGATGTCCCGGCGCCCTGGGAGAGAGATACGCTTCATGGAACATGGTGAAATCGGCGATGGCCTCGTCGGTCGAATCATCCTGCACGTTGGTTTCGTCGTACATCATCGCGACCTTGAAGTGATTCTTTTCGGCCTGCTTCTGCATGAGCGCGTAACTGCGGTCGATAAAGGGTTCGCGGTCTCCGTACCAATCGACGACGAATCCGGAGATGCCCATCGATTTGGCATGGCGAATCTGTTCGTTGATTTCAGCCGGATCCTGGGAGGAGTAGCCAACCGAGATATGGCGGGGATGTCCAAACCACGCCTCATAGACGGCAAGCGTTTCAGGCGAGCTGCCCGCGGCCCGGTATTTCAAGTTTGCCGGCGCGCTGAGGCCAGGACCGGAGCACCCGCGGGGCAGAAAAATAAGAAGAAGAAACAGAGTGCTCAGACGAGTCAGCATGGGCTCAACTTATTTAGAAGCATCTGGAGGAGTTGGGGTTTACCGGATGCCAGGCAGTTTCGCAGGAGGCTCCTCGGAGCAGCCGCAACGCCCATTTTTGCATCGGATTATCTGTTGCCGAGGAGAATCTGTGCCGCTTGACCTCAGATGCCTCCGACATTGTGGATTTTTCGAGCGAGAACCAGTGGTGAGCGGGCTGACAACCAAAATGAATTCGCTGCAGGCGCGCATCGTTTCAGGGAGCGTGATCCTGCTTACGGGGTCCGGGCTCACGACCGCGATCAACCTCGTCTACAACATTGTGATCGCGCGTTCGCTCGGTCCACGCGGATACGGCCAGGCGACCGTTGTCTATACGTTGCTGACACTGCTGTCTGCCGTCACGCTCTCCTTTCAGATCATCTCAACGAAGGTAGTCGCGCAGCAGTCCGCTGCCGGTGGCAAGGGCGCGGTCTACCGGTATTTTCATCGCCTCGCCTGGCTTTGCGGAATTCTTGTTGGGTTCGCGGTCCTCGGATTTCGGGGCTCGATCACGTCTTATCTGAACCTCTCCGATCCGATGCTGGTCGCGCTGCTCGCGGTCGGCGCGGCGTTCTATATTCCGCTTGGCAGCCGGCGTGGATACATTCAAGGGACATGCGGATTTCGACGCCTGGCGGTGAACCTTGTTCTGGAGGGCGCGGTCAGGCTGGGCGGGTCCTGCTTTCTGATTCTTTTCGGTCTCGGCGTTCGCGGCGTGATCGAGGCCAATGCCGTGGCGGTGGCAGTAGCGTACCTGGCGATCGCTCCCAAGCTGGCCGCGAAGATTCCGAATCCGCTCAGCATGCGTTACGCAATGCGCGAAGCATGCCAGGCGCTGGTCTTCTTCTCCGGCCAGGTACTGATCAACAACTGCGACATCGTGCTGGTGAAGCATTTCTTCGCTTCTGATCTTGCGGGATTGTATGCGGCAGTCGCGATGGTAGGGCGCGTGATCTTTGCATTTTCATCCGCGGTGGTTAATTCCACGTTTCCGCTGGTTGCCGGCACGCGCGACGAGGAGAGAAAAGATCTGCGCGTGATCGCGACCTCGCTGCTGCTTGTTCTTGGCTGCGGCGCCGTGCTGTCTCTCGGGTTATTCATCACGCCTGCTCATGTGTGGACTGCCCTTTTTGGGCACGGATTTGCGCTGCCTGGGAAATACAGCATCCCTCATCTACTGGCGCTTTATGCCACGACAACGGTGATCTATTGCCTCAGCGTTGTGATTATCACCTTTGAAATGTCCTACAAGATTTCCAACACGAGCTGGGTGCAACTCGCGTACAGCGGCCTGGTGATTGCGGGCATCTGCGCGTTCCACGCGACGCTGCACGAGGTCATCCTCGTACAGCTTGTGTTGATGGCGTTTCTATTTGTCTCGGTGGCAACACCTTTCCTTATCGAGTCGCTCACTCACCCTGGAGAGATACTGAACCGCGAAGACTACCGGCCAGTCCGGGTGACGCGGCGGGTGGCAGAAGACGAAGTTATCGCGGAATTCCTGAAGGGAGATTTCCAGCACACGGCATTCAGCGAGTACTGGGACGCGCTGGGGCCTATCGTGCACGAGCCGAAGCTGGAAGATTCGAGCGAGAACGCAATTCGCCGCGCGCTGCTCTACACCCGTCATCTTTCGCTTTGGAAGGAACTACCGGTTGGGACGGAATGGTACGAGGTGGAAGTGAACGAGGCGAACCTCGGCTATATAAGAATCTTTCCCAGGGCGCAGTGGCGCAAGATCGCGAACGGGAATTTTTCGATTACCAAGATCGCCGAGGGGCTATTGGCGGGACAACAGGCGCTGGATTCGGCGTTTCTCTCAAAGATCAGAGGCATCGGGGACCACCTGTTAGAGAAGGATTCTTCATTTGGGGCGGTCATCCTGATCGGCGTGAATGAGTATCAGCCCCTGACCGTACTCGACGGAAATCATCGGCTGGTAGCCGCCACTCTCGCATCACCGTCGCGTCTGCCGAAACTGCGTTTTGTGTGCGGGTTCTCTCCCCGCATGATGGAGTGCTGCTGGTACAACACGAATCTGATGACACTCATGCGCTACGGCCGGAACGTGCTGACGAACGTCATTCATCGGCCCGAAGCCGAGCTGGCGAGACTGCTGCAGAACGCGGGATAGAGGACGCACAGAGATTGAAGAATTCTGAAAAGGGATTTCGTTCATAGAACGTGATCAAAAAAACACTTACGAGGGTAGCCTATATGGCATTCAAAAATCGCATCGTCACCGTCAAAAAGCTTCCCAGGGAATTGAATGTTGCGCAGAGCCGCGTTTTTCTGCGAGAGCTGGAGACCTTGATTCATGCCGATCGTCCATGCCTGGTACTTGATTGTTCGAGTGTCGGGCAGATGAGCAAGGCCGGAATGTGCCTCTTGCTGACCTGCCTTGAGGAAGCCATGAAGCGGAATGGAGACGTGAGACTGGCGGGACTCACACCGGAGTCAAAGGTAACCATGATCGCAAGCGGCGTGAGTCACCTATTTCGCATGTTCGATTCGAACAATGAGGCAGTGGAGAGCTTCTATCCCCGCCCCTTTTCTCTCGCCCTGCCGGAGAAGCTGCAAGATGCTGCGGCGTCCGTGGCTGCCTAGCTGTTCTTGGATCGCGGAGCGTCGATCACAGGTTCGCTCCGCGGTTCGATGAATGCGGAGGACATCATGAAATTCCCGATTCAAGCGATGCAAAGATTCATCGCCGGGTGTATTGTCCTGTTGCTGTCTGCTCCTTTCAGCGAGCCAGCAGTTGCTCAGCAGGAGCAAAGCCAGCCTGCGCAGCAGCAAGTTGCGGCGAACGATTCGCGCGAGATGCCGGATGCACCGGCGCCCGCCGCGCAGCAGAACCAGGGCCAGCAGCAAAGCAGCCAGCAGCAGAACCCGCCTGCGGATCCGAATGGCCAGGAAGGCAATTCTCCCGCGGTGGGAACGGCGGCAGCGCCTCTGGAGAAGCCGTCGGGAGTTGCGGCGTCAAGGCCGGCGGGAGCGGCGATTGCGCCCGCAAAGCAACGCCGGGTTCGCACTTTTCTCATCAGCGTGGGAGTTGTGATCGGCGCCGGAGTTGCAATTGGGACGGTGGCCGCGCTTTCGCATGCAAGCCCGAGCCGGCCATAGGTCTTTGGGGGAACAAGTTTGAATGAGCTCGCAGGTTGTGAGAACGATCAGCTTCTCCGGAATCGACGGAGCGGGAAAGACGACGCAGATTGAAGAATTGTGTGCCGCGATGGAGGAGAAGGGCCTGCAGGTTCGGCTCATCCGCTTCTGGGATGATATCGCCCAGTTCACACAGTTTCGCGAATCGGCCGGCCACAAGCTCTTTAAAGGCGATAAAGGCATCGGCAGCCCGACTGCTCCGATCCATCGCAAAGACAAGAACGTCAGGTTCTGGCCGATGGCCGTGGTGCGCCTGTTTCTGTACCTGGCGGATTCGTTTGCGCTGCGCAACTTCATGCGGATCGCGCGGTCGTCGGGCGCTGACGTGATCGTCTTCGACCGGTTTATCTATGATGAACTGGCGAATCTGAATCTCTCGAACCCTGTCATGCGGTGGTATGCGCAATGCATCATGCGGTACGTGCCGAGACCGACAATCAGTTTCCTGCTGGATGCCGATCCGGAAACGGCACGGGCAAGGAAGCCCGAGTATCCAGTCGACTTCATCCGGGTCAACCGTGCAGCGTATTTGAAGTTAAGCGGGATGATTGGCGGAATGACCATCATCTACCCGAATACGGTGCGGGAAGTGAGCCGGGAGATTGCTGCGAGAGTCTTTGGTGTGCTTCAGGTCGCGCAACTTGAGAGCCGGCCGACGCCGGCAAGCCCGAAGCCCATAAGTGAACGCGCCGCGAAGCTGGACGGCCAAATTGCGGACCCTGCTTCCTCCTGATCAGGCCGGGGTATTAGTCGACGGCTGGATTCCCTGCAACGCGGGAATTTACAGATAAATCCCGCAACAGGCGGCTTGCATGGTCAGGCTTGCGAATTCGCGTTGTATCATCGGGCAAGCTGTCGCCGCATCCTCGATCGACACGCAAACAGAGTTTGCAAATTGAGTCCATGACGAATTTATTCTGCCGGAGTGTGCGCTATGCCTAATCCGCGATCCGATGCGCTGGTGCTTTTTGGCATCACAGGCGATCTAGCCCACAAGATGGTGATTCCCGCCCTCTACGCCATGGTGAAACGGGGCACTCTGAAGGTGCCGGTGATCGGCGTGGCGTTTCCGAAGTGGAGCATGGAGCGCCTGCAACGCCGAGTGATCGACAGCGTCAGGAGATCGGGCGGCGTAGATAACAAGCAGGCTCTGAAACGACTTTTCTCGCTCTTAAAATATGTGAGCGGGGATTACGCCGATGAGAAGACGTTCAGGGCGATCCAGACAGCGATGGGCAGAGCGCGCCGGCCGGCACATTATCTGGCGATTCCTCCTTCGCTGTTCGGAACCGTCATCGAGAATCTTGCGAAAACGGGATTGGCCCGCGATGCTCGGGTAATCGTTGAGAAGCCTTTTGGGCGCGATCTGGCTTCGGCGCAAGCCCTGAATCGGGTGGCGCGTTCGGCATTTCCCGAAGATTCTATTTTTCGCATCGATCACTTCCTGGCGAAGGAAGCGATCATGAACATCCTGTATTTCCGGTTTGCGAATTCATTTCTCGAGCCGATCTGGAACCGCAACTACGTGTCGAGCGTGCAGGTCACGCTGGCCGAATCCTTTGGGGTGGGCAAGCGAGGCAGTTTTTACGAGAGCGCAGGTTGCTTGCGCGATGTGATCGAGAACCACTTGTTTCAAATTGTGGCTTTGCTGGCGATGGAGCCGCCCGCGGGCCGCAACTTTGGCGCGGTGCAGGCGGAGAAGGCGAAGGTCTTCGAGGCCATGCGCGCGCTGACATCGGCGGATATCATTCGCGGGCAGTATGCCGGGTACCGGCGAGAGCCTGATGTGGCGCGCAACTCCGATGTGGAAACGTACTGCGCGATGAGGCTCTTCATTGATTCGTGGCGCTGGGATGGGGTGCCATGGTTTCTGCGGTCGGGGAAGTACCTGCCGGTGACGGCGACCGAGGTGCTTGTGGAGTTGAAGCCCGCTCCGCAGCGTCTTTTTGCCGACTCGGCGCCTTTGACAGGACGCCCGAATTATGTGAGGTTTCGCGTGTCGCCGAATTCGGCGGTCGCGATGGCCGCGCGCGTAAAACAGGCGGGGCAGGAGTTTGTAGGCGAGCAGCGGGAGCTTTTTCTCTCAGAGGAACAGCACGGCGAGGAGTCGCCTTATGAGCGGTTGCTGTCGGACGCCATGCGCGGAGACGGCGCGCTGTTCACGCGCGAGGACGCCGTGGAAGCGGCATGGGCGGTGGTGGACCCGGTGCTGAAGCACCATCCGCATGCGCTTCGGTATGAGCGGGGCACGTGGGGACCGAAGAAAGCCAACCTGCTGACGGCCTGCTGCGGTGGGTGGCAAAACCCTGGCGTTACAGCGTCGGGCGATTGAGCCGGATCGGATGGCTCCTCAAAGCTGGAAGGTCCTTGCGGCGTCAGCGCGGTGCGCTCCCGGATTTTGGGAGCGCGGTCCATGATCAACTGCGAAGTGGCGAGGCTTCAGTTCCGGGAACTGGCCGATCGGGCGCCATCGGCATGTTGCGCGGAGGCTGACCGGTTGCAGCGAAGATGGCATTGCCCACGGCGGGCGCGAGGCCCACAATGCCGATTTCGCCGGCGCCAGCCGGGAGCAGATCCTTGCGATCGAGAATAACTATGTCGATTTGCGGTGTGTCTTTGAAGCGCGGCAGCCTATAGTCAGCGAAGTACGGATTGAGAATCCTGCCATTGGCGAAGAGGATGTGCTCGAAGAGCGCGCCGCCGATGGCCTGCACAAGCGCACCGGAGACCTGGTTGCGCAATCCGTCGGGGTTGATGACAGCGCCCGATTCCCAGGCCTGGACGACGCGACGAATGCGCATTCTTTTACTCGCAGGGTCGATCTCAACTTCCGCGCAAGTGGCGACAAAACCGCCCTTGTCAGTGCCTCCGCCGATGCCGAAGCCGCGATTTGCTGAGGACTTTTCGCGGCCCCATCCGAAGTTTTCGGCCGCTGCCTGAAAGACGGCGCGCAGCCTCGGCTCTTTCAGGTTCTTGAGACGAAATTCCAGCGGATCCATTTTGGCCGCGTGAGCGACGGCGTCCATATGCGACTCGCGGGCGAAGGTGTTGAACGTGGCTGCGAGCCCGCGATAGGAGCCCTGGCGCAGCGGCGATTTCGCGGGGTGGAACTGGATGAGTTGGTTGGGAACATCGTAGGGCGTTTCGATGGCGGAGGGGCCGGAGTTGTAGTTGTGATGCTCCCATGCGACCAGAGTGCCATCGTTTTTCGCGCCTGCCTTGATCTCGATGAGACCCGCGGGGCGGAGATAGGCCCAGGTGAATTCCTCACGGCGTGTCCAGACTACCTTGACGGGCTTGCCGGCGGCCCTGGCGAGGCGCGCAGCTTCGACTGCTGCTTCGCCGGTGTGCTTGCCACCATAGCCGCTGCCCATGTCGGGCTGGATGACGCGGACCTGCGCAGGCGAGAGATGGAATTGCTGCATCAACTCGTCGCGCACGCCGAACGGGCGCTGCGTGCCTGTCCAGACTGTTAGCTTGCCGTCGCTCCATTCGGCCACGGCGGCGCGCGGCTCGAGGGGCGCGTGCGCGATGTACTGGACCGTGTAATGTTCTTCCACCTTGAGATCGGCGGAGGCCATGCCCTGATCCATGGAGCCGGTTCTCTGCGGGCTCGCTTCGCGGCCGCTCTCGGGATTGGCTTTGAGGTATTCGAACAGATTCTGATTTGAGGGCTGGGGTGGGACGTTCCATTTTGCCTGGATGGATTCGACCGCATGCTGCGCGGTGTAGCCGTCGGGCGCAGTGACGCCAATGAAATCGCCGTCACGAACCACTTTGACGCCGGGAAGCTTTTCGGCTGGGCTGGTGTCGATGGATGCGACGGTGGCGTCGAAACCTTCAGGACGAAGCACCGCTCCGAAGAGCATGCCGGGGCGCGTGATGTCGGAGGGGTATTTGTGCTTGCCGGTGACGAAGTCGCGCCCATCGGCCTTGGGGACAGCAGTACCGGCGATCTTCCAGTCAGTTGCGGGCGTCAGCGGTGGGTCGCCGTTGACTTCTTTTACGAAATCGTTGCCGCGCGTGAGTTCGCCATAGGTGAGGGAACGCGAGCTCTTCGCATCGGTGACCTTGCCGTCGGCTGCTGCGAGTTCGGTGGCGTTGACGCTCCAGCGCTGAGCCGCCATCTGGACGAGGGAGTCGCGGGCCGCTACGGCCATGTTGCGCAGCTGCGGACCCATGGTGGGGGTGGTGCGGCTGCCAAAGGTGCCCATATCCCAGGGAACGCGATCGGTGTCGCCCATGACCAGGGTGATGGAGTCGAAGGGCACGCGCAGTTCTTCGGCGACCTGCTGCGCGAGCGAGGTGCGGATATTCTGACCGACCTCGACTTTGCCCGTGAAGACTTTCACCTGGCCGTCGGCCGCGATGTGAATCCATGCGGCGATGTCTTGCGGAAGCTGATGGCCGCCGAATCCGCGGCCTGATTCCTGCGCCCAGGATGGCTGCGTGAGGCAGACTAGGAGGCCGCCGCCGAGGGCCTTGAGGAATTCCCGGCGATCGAGCGACGTTGAAATTGGTTCGGGCTGGATGACGAGGTCTGCCGTAGATTCCGCGATGTTCGCGTCGATGAGTTTCATCGGCCACCCCCGGTTGCGGCTTCGCCCGCAGCGCGTTTGATGGCAGCGAGGATGCGGGGATAGGTTCCGCAGCGGCAGATGTTGCCATTCATTGCGTCGACGATTTCGGCGTCGGTGGGATGGTGCTTCATCTGAAGAAGGCCGGTAGCGTTCATGATCATGCCGGAGGTGCAGTAGCCGCACTGCATCGCGCCCTCATCGAGGAACGCCTGCTGCAGCGAGGTCAATTGGCCGTCGTGTTCGAGGCCTTCAATGGTGACGATCTTCGCGTTGCCGACTGCGCTGACTGCAGTAAGGCAGGAACGGGTGGCTTCGCCATCGAGGAGCACGGTGCAGGCGCCGCACTGGCCTTCGCCGCAGCCGTACTTGGTTCCGGTGAGATCGAGTCGATTGCGAAGGACCGAGAGGAGAGTTTCTTCAGGCGGAGCATTCACGTGCTGCGGAGCGCCATTGACATGCAAAACATATTCGCTCATCCCAAACTCCGTGGGCAACCGGGCTTGGGCTGCCCTTGCATGGGTTAGGATAGCGCGTCCGGCGCGTGCCGGGACAGGCGGCGAAAGGGCGGAGTAGAGTGGTGGTCATGAGCCTGTACTGCGCCACGGGATCGGCCGACGCGGATTTCTCGCCGAAGCAACTGGGCGAGTTGTTATCGCAGAGCCTCGAGAAATTGGGCAAGCGCGAACGCGTGCTGGCGATCCCGCCGGACATGACGCGATTCCACTCGCAGGCCGGGATGCTGACCCATGCGGCCTGGAAGCACTATCGCGGCGCTCTCAAGACCGTGCTGCCCGCGCTGGGCACGCATACCCCGATGCAGCCGAGCCAGATTGAGCACATGTTCGGCAAGATGCCGCAGGAACTGTTTCGCGTGCACAACTGGAGAACCGACGTGGAGACGCTGGGCGAGATTCCGGCGGAGTTCATTCGGGAGCAGTCGGAGGGCAAGCTCAATTTCGAATGGATTGCGCAGGTGAACAAGCTGGTGGTGCATGGGGGATTCGATTTGATTTTGTCGATCGGGCAGGTGGTGCCGCATGAAGTGATCGGCATGGCCAGCTACAACAAGAACATCCTGATCGGGACGGGCGGTCGCGAGAGCATCAATCGCAGCCATTATCTCGGCGCGGTGTATGGCATGGAACGGATCATGGGTCGCGCAAAGAATCCGGTGCGCGCGGTACTCAACTGCGCAAGCGAGCAGTTTCTGCGGGATCTGCCGATTGTCTACGTTCTGACTGTGGTGGGACGCAAGAGCGATGGCGACCTGGCGGTGCGCGGATTGTTTATCGGCGATGACGTGGAGTGTTTCCATCTCGCGGCGGAGTTGAGCCTGAAGGAGAACTTCGAGATGGTGGAGGAGCCGATCAAGAAAGCGGTTGTGTATCTCGATCCGGAGGAGTTTCACTCGACTTGGATCGGCAACAAGGCGGTGTATCGCACGCGCATGGCGCTGGCCGATGGCGGGGAGCTGATTATTCTTGCGCCAGGGGTGCGGGAGTTCGGCGAAGACAAGACGATCGATGGGCTGATCCGCAAATACGGCTATCACGGAACGCCGGCGACACTGGCGGCGGTGGAGAAGAACCAGGATCTTGCGAACGAACTGAGTGCCGCGGCGCATTTAATTCATGCGTCGTCGGAAGGGCGATTTACGATTCGATGGTGCCCGGGGAAATTGAGCAGGGAAGAAATAGAGAGCGTGGGGTTCGAGTACGGCGATTTAGAAGAGACGCAGAAACGGTATCACCCGGCGAAGTTAGCTCATGGGTATAACTCGGTGAAGGGCGAGGATATCTTCTATATTGCACATCCGGGATTGGGGTTGTGGGCGCATCAGTCGAGGCTGACTGATTCGTAGAGTTACTTTGATTACGATGCCAGGGAGCCACTCTAACCGCAAACCGTGGTTAGGATGGGGCATCCGCTGTCTTGGTGGCGTCTACGAGACCCAGTTCGCGGAGGAGGAAGGCATAGTCAAACGCGATTTCCTTGAGGTAGTCGTAACGGCCGCTGGCGCCGCCGTGACCGGCCTGCATGTTGGTGACGAGGAGCAGCGGGTTGGTGTCGGTCTTGAGGGTTCGGATTTTGGCAACGTACTTGGCCGGCTCCCAATACATGACCTGGCTGTCGTAGAGCGAGGTCTTGACTAACAAGGCCGGGTAACTTACGGGTTTCAGGTTATCGTAGGGTGAGTAACTCAGCATGTAGTTGAAGTAATTCTCTTCGTTGGGATTGCCCCATTCCTCGTATTCGGGCACGGTGAGGGGCAGGGAGGCGTCGAGCATGGTGTTCATCACGTCGACGAAGGGAACATGGGAGACGACGGCGCGAAAGATGTCGGGACGGAGGTTGGTGACGGCGCCCATGAGGAGGCCGCCGGCCGAGCCTCCCTCGATGGCGATGCGCTCGGGATCGCCGTAACCGGAGGCGGCGAGGTGCTCGACGACGGCGATGAAATCGGTGAACGTATTGCGCTTGACGAGCATCTTGCCGGCGTCGTGCCATGGTTTGCCGAGATCGCCGCCGCCGCGAATGTGCGCGTAGGCCATGACGATGCCGCGATCGAGCAGGCTGAGGCGGTTGGAGTTGAAGCCGAGCGGCAGCGAGTAGCCATAGGATCCGTAACCGTAGACGTAGAGCGGGTTCTTGCCGGATTGGCGCTTGTCTTTGCGGTAGACGATGGAGACGGGGACTTCGACTCCGTCGGGAGCCTTGGCGCGGATGCGCTCGCTGGCGTAACGGGTGCGATCGAAGCCGCCGGGAATCTCGACCTGCTTGAGCAAGGTTGAAGAGCCGGCTGCGAGGTCGTACTCGTAGACGCTGCTGGGCGTGACGAGGGACTGGTAGGCGTAGCGGTACGTTGTTGTCGAGAAGATGCGGTTGATGTGCGGATGCGCGTTGTAGGCCGGCTCAGGGAAGACGATTTCGGCGGATCGCGCGGCTTCGTGGCTGTCGCCGGAGAAGCGCCAGATGCGAAGGCGCGGCAAGCCGTCTTCGCGTTCGCAGGCGACGAGGAAGGTGGCGAAGAGGTCGGCGTCTTCGAGCATGATGTGATCGCGGTGCGGGATGAGTTCGACCCAATGCTCCCGGCCGGGCGATTCGACGGGGGCGGTGACGAGGCGGAAGTTGCGGCCCATGTCGTTGGTGCGGATGAACCAGCGCCCATTGCGGTGGTCGACTGAATATTCGTGCTCGTCATGGCGCGGGCAGATGAGGGTGAATTCAGCTTCGGGGCGATCGGCGGGGAGCACGCGCGTCTCGGTGGTGATGTGGCTGGCCGATTCGAGAATGATGAATTTGCGATCGCGGGTGCGGCCGACGCCGATGTTGAAGCGCTCATCGTCGTCCTGGTAAAGGAGCGCGTCGTCGCTGTGCGCGGCGCCAAGGTTGTGGCGAAAGAGCTGGAACTGGCGCTTTTGCTCCTCGTCTTCAACGGTGTAGAAGAGACTTGCATTGTCGGCGGCCCAAACGACGGAGCCGACGCGCTCGACGGTGCCGGGAAGGGTCTCGCCGGTCTCGAGATTTTTGATGTGGAGGGTGTACTGGCGGAAGCCGGTGGTGTCAGTGGTGTAGGCGAGCCAGCGTCCGTCTTCGGTGATGGCGGTTTCTCCGATGGCGAAAAAGGGGTGGCCTTCGGCGAGCTGGTTGCCGTCGAGGATGACCTGTTCGGGCCGGTCGCCCACGGGTCCGAGAGGACCGTTGGGGCGACGGCAGTAGATGGCGTATTGCTTGCCTTCCTCAGTGCGGGTGAGGTACCACCACTCTCCATCGCGAAAGGGAACTGAGACGTCAGTCTGCTTGATGTGGCTTAGCATTTCGCGGTAGAGGGTATCGCGGAGACCCGCGAGAGCGGCGGTTTGGGATTCGGCGTAGGCGTTCTCGGCCTCGAGGTAGGATTTGACGTCGGGGTTTTCCTTGTCGCGGAGCCAGGCGTAGTCGTCGACCAGGGTGTGGCCGTGGAGCTGCTTTTCGGTGTGTTGAATGCGTGCAACTGGGGGAACGGAGTCGGTCATGTTGTACCCAGTTTAGTGGGCATGGCGAGTGAGAGATTTCCACGCAGGGACTGAAGGGACGAAGGGACTGAGGGATTGCACCGAACAGACGGGACTGGATCCGTCGGAGTTGGACCGCCGAAAATCAGGCAAAGATTTTGTGGAAAACCGCAAATAAACGGAAGTATGTATTTTACGCAAGGCCCCTGAGTTATCCTTCACGGATGCAACGGACGCTGGCCGAGCATATTGCCTATCTCGAACAGAGGATTGCCGCACTCAAGAATGAACTGGAGAACCCGGCAAGAAACTCCATGGAGAAGGCTGAGTTGAAGATCGATCTCGGCATCGCGGAGCGTTCGCTCGTGCATTTCCAGAAAGCGTTCGCACTCGAACGCAAGCTGTCGGAAACCATTCGCAAATTCAGCGCATAACCAAATGCCCTGTCACGGCAATTCCAGCCTATCGGTTCGGTGTGGAGTTGTCAGATATGCTACTGCCTGAATTTTGGGTTTGTTTCGATGAGTTTAGGAGCGAGCGGGCTTGACAGGTTTGGGGTGAGGCGGGGAGCGGAGAGACGTAAACATCATCTGGCCGCCGGGGGAGCGGTCTGATGCGAGACGGATGGGAGCCCGGTGGTGAAGCCGAAGGAATCGAGTCAACGAGGCCCTGATTCCAATCAAGAAACGGCGATCACCAGGCTATTTTGAAAAAATGCCGGAACTGGACCGGCCGTATTGTGCGGCCGCCTTGTGCGCGCCTTTGTTGATGAGCCGGTGCACTCGCTTACCCATCAGGGGTGGCTGAGGTTCCTTCGCCTCTGGTTTGGGAAGATTTTCTGCCGCTGGGGTCTCGTTCTTCGGCTGCAGATCGAGCTTGAGTAGGGAATCCATGGCTTGATCCTCCGAGAGTATTTTGAACCCAAAACGGGGCGAATGGGAGGGTTTTGGGACGGAAAATATGCGGGTTTTGGAACTTGATGAAGGCATGGGGGTTGGGACGGCAGGGGGCGGGGGACGGGGGAGCGAAGGGACTGAGGGACGCAGCGAGCGGATAGATCGG
>Ga0209579_10000233_pt1 | contig 73057 bp, 68 predicted proteins | sample Coa_R1_2_FD_187152 | JGI IMG/M metagenome (GOLD analysis project Ga0209579, IMG submission 187152) | Surface soil microbial communities from Centralia Pennsylvania, which are recovering from an underground coalmine fire - Coalmine... | ecosystem: Environmental > Terrestrial > Soil >... | reverse complement strand
AACCGCGTGGGTACCGCGAAGGCCGCTCGCGAAACTGCGCGTCAGGGCATCTCGCCATCGCCGAGGGTGTCGCGGATACAGGCCAACCTGTGGAGGTGAGCGGACTCGAACCGCCGACTTCTACGTTGCGAACGTAGCGCTCTACCAACTGAGCTACACCCCCGGGCCCCGCAAGTTTAGCCGCGGTCCCCTGGGCGCCAGCCCGGGGCTTCCCCTGATCTCGCGTCCTCAGCTCCCGCTCGCCGCGTGTCGCGGCGCGGCGCCCGGGGCGTCCACCCACCTCAGCGCGCGGCTTCCGGCGCGCACCACCACCGGGGCGGTGCTGCTCAACGAGCCGGCACCCTCTCGAGCGGCACGTGCCGCGTGGTGAGGCTGGTGGCCCTGCGTCGACGCGAAGGTCGCCCGCGGAGCTTGCTCGACCGGCCTGGAAGCCTGGCGGTCGGCGTGGATCATCTGGGCGTACGCAGCGAGACCGATGTACGCGGCGATCGCAAGGACGGACACCCCGGTCACAGCCCAGAGGAGGTGGAGGGCGTGCATCGCTCCGAGGACTCCCGTCAGCACTGCCGTAGCCATGGCGCCGAGAAGGACGTCGCGCCGGCGCTTGCGTGCTCTTCGCGTAGCAATCGCCGAACGCCGGCTCGCCGTCCGCACCATGGGCTGGGTCGACCGTGTCTGGGTCACCTCCGGATCGAGCAGGACGAGACCGGTCGCCGGTCCGCCCTCCGACTGCCCCGGCCGACCCGCCGGAGCAGGGATCCCCGAGTCGTCCTCACCGGCCGCCAGGCGGTAGGCCGGTTCGACGAGCTTGGGTCCCGCGCGCTCGAGGAGATGAAGCTGCTGGTGGAAGTCGTCGATCGAGGACTGCGAGCTGCTCTCCTTGAACCGCCGGATCAATCCGGGTGCCAGCACGGCGATCCAGATCACCACGAGGAACAGCACGACCAAGTTCAGTCACTCCCTCGACTCGCTTCCTTGGTTGAACCAAGCTACGTGGGGGCGGTCGTCAAGTGGTGGATGGTCGGGTTGCGACTGCGTACGGCTCGCGTGCTGTCAACGGCCGAGAGAACCCGAACCCGAACTCGAACTCGCCCCCTCCGCGGTCGAAGAATCCTATTTGTGCGTCAAGCGAGATGGAGGCCGCACTCCGTCTTGCCGCTGCCAGACCAGCGCCCGGAGCGCCGGTCTTCGCCGTCGGCGACCGGACGCGTGGTTGGGGCGCAACCGATCGACAGATAGCCACGATGGACGAGCGGGTGGACGGGCAGCCCGTGGTCCGCCAGGTAGCCCTCGACGTCGTCGTCCGTCCAGGTCGCGAGCGGGTTGACCTTGACGAGGCCGAACACCTGGTCCCAACCTACGATCGGGGCGTCTGCTCGGGTCGGCGCATCGACGCGTTTGAGCGACGTCAGCCATGCGCTTTTGCCGGCGAGCGCGCGTCGCAGCGGCTCGACCTTCCGCAGGTCGCAGCAGCGATCGGTGCCGCACGGCCACGTGGCCGCATCCGGTCCGGGCTGCGTGACGGTGAGACGCAGGTCGTAACGCTCGCGCACTTCTTCGACGAAGGAGAGCGTCTCGGGAAAGTGAGCTCCGGTGTCGCAGAACACCACGTCGATATCAGGATCGACCTTTACTGCGAGGTCGATGAGCACGATGTCTTGGAAGGAGGCTGCCAGCGCAACCGACCGCCCGAAGCGTTCGACGGCCCACTCGATCGCCTTCGAAGGTGGGGCAAACGCGAGGTCCGCGCCGACGGCTTCAAGCTCACCGAGCAGCTCCTCGGTCGCCCGCGCTTCGCCAACGAGCGGAGAGGATCCGACCGGAGGGTCCTTGGCGCCCGTCACTCGTCGGCCCCGACGGCGTTCCACGCCTGCCACACCACGACTCGTTGTCCGATCATTGGTCCACTATTGGTCTTTCCGAGTTCCCGAGCTCGCGTCGCCAAGCACGACCGTCGTGGGATCGACACTCGCTCGGCAAACACTCCCACCTCCAACCACCATCAACGCGGGCGCCATCCCCGTTGTTCCTCCGCCTCTTTCATGCTCTGACCTGCCCGCCCGAGGGCGAGGCACCATCCACGCCAAGGGTTGTGCCGGGGTTCTTCCACCCGGTTGTGGGTACCAGAACCGCGGTGCGCCGGAGTCCCCCTGTCCTCGGCGACGAACGGGCCTGGTCGTCCTGCCGCACCAGAGGCTAGCGGGCCCGTAGAATGCGCAGGTAGCGGAGGGTCGACCTCTGCCGGGAAGTCCTCGTGACCGGGAACGCACGGCCGAAGCTGCGTGCCCGGCACCTCACTGGGCGCACTGCACGAGACGAGAACGACAGAGATGCAAGGTCAGGACCGAGCCGCTCGAGACCGCGTCGGCGACCGCGAGCCCGCGGGTCGCGGGGTGTCGCACCGGGTGGACCACCTCTCGCTGCTCGAGTCCCACGCGATCTTCGTGCTGCGCGAAGTGGCGGCCGAGTCGGAGCGTCCGGTCCTCCTCTTCAGCGGCGGCAAGGACTCGGCCGTGCTCCTGCACCTTGCGGTCAAGGCGTTTCGCCCCGGCGGCCTCCCGTTCCCGGTCATGCATGTCGACACGGGCCACAACTTCCCCGAGGTGATCAAGTTTCGCGACCAACGAGTCGCGCAGCTCGGAGAACGCCTCATCGTCGCGAGCGTCCAGGATTCGATCGACCGTGGCCGCGTGCCGGACCCGGGGCCGAATGCGAGCCGGAACCGCCTCCAGACGACGACGCTCCTCGACGCCATCGCCGAACACTCCTTCGACGCGGTCTTCGGCGGCGCACGACGTGACGAGGACAAGGCGCGGGCGAAAGAGCGCGTGCTGTCGTTCCGGGACACCTTCGGGCAGTGGGACCCCAAACGCCAGCGGCCCGAGCTCTGGCACCTGTATCAGGTGCGCGTCCAACCGGGAGAACATGTTCGCGCGTTCCCCCTCTCGGACTGGACGGAGCTCGACATCTGGCAGTACATCGCGCGCGAGGGCATCGCGCTTCCCGACATCTACTTCGCACACCGGAGACCGGTGGTCGAACGCGACGGGATGCTGCTCGCGGCGTGCGAGTGGGTCACTCCGGCCCCGGGCGAAGAGGTCGTGCAGGAGTGGGTCCGGTTCCGCACCGTTGGCGACGCCACCTGCACCGGCGCAGTCCGGTCACAGGCAACGACGATCGACGGGATCATCGAAGAGATCGCGATCTCACGTGTCTCGGAACGGGGAGCCACCCGTGCGGACGACCGGTTCTCCGAGACCGCGATGGAAGACCGCAAGCGCGAAGGGTATTTCTGAGGTGGCCGCGGTCGAGGCGGCGACGACCGGCACCACTGGCGAGACGGACGGCGTCTCGCCCGTCGCCGCGCCCGGAGGCATGGACCTTCTGCGGTTCGCAGCGGTCGGCTCCGTCGACGACGGCAAGTCGACGTTGATCGGGCGTCTCCTCTACGACACGAAGCAGCTCTTCGACGACCAGGTCGCCGCCGTCGAGGCGGCCTCGGCGCGCAGAGGCATCGGAGCGGTCGACCTCTCCTTCATCACCGACGGTCTGCGTGCCGAGCGCGAGCAGGGGATCACGATCGACGTCGCCTACCGCTACGCGGCGACGCCGCGTCGCAAGTTCGTGATCGCCGACTGCCCCGGGCACGTGCAGTACACGCGCAACATGGCCACCGGCGCCTCCACGGCCGATCTCGCTCTCGTCGTGGTCGACGTCGTGAGCGGGCTTCGAGAGCAGACTCGCCGCCACGCGTGTATCGCGGCGCTGCTGGGAGTCGGGCAGTTCATCGTCTGCGCGAACAAGATGGACCTCGCGGACTGGGACGAGAGGGCCTACCGCGCCGTGGCAGCGGAGGTCTCCTCGCTTGCCGCGCGGCTCGGCGTCGGCGACTGCGCGGTGATCCCGGTCTCCGCGCTCCACGGGGACTTCGTCGCGGAGCGCTCCGACGTCGCGCCTTGGTACGACGGGCCGACCGTGCTCGAAGCGCTCGAGGCGGCTCCTGCGGGCTCGTGGGCCGCCGGTCACGGGACCGGTCACAGCCGCGGCGCCCGGCTCCCGGTCCAATGGGTCCTTCGGAGGCCGGGCGGCGGCCGAAGCTACGCAGGGATGGTGAACGGGGGGGCGCTCCGCCCCGGAGAAGAGGTCGTCGTCCTCCCCGAAGGCTGGAGGACGACGGTCACCGGGATCGAGACCTACGACGGAGCCCTCGACGAGGCCCCCGTCGGCATCTCGGTCGCGGTCGACCTCGCGGACGACCTCGACGTGTCCCGCGGCGACATGCTCGCCGCCGCCGGGGAGCCGCCGTCGGTGACCAAGGACTTCGCGGCGACCGTGTGCTGGTTCGCCGACCGGCCGCTCAGGTCCGGTGACCGCCTGCGGGTGAAGCACACGACTCGCACGACGCCTGCCAGGATCGCGGCCGTGCGGGGACGCCTCGACGTGAACGAGCTCAGCGTGCAGCCGGCAGACGAGCTGGTGAACAACGACATCGGCACGGTGCAGCTGGCGACCGCGGTTCCGCTCGCGGTCGACCCCTACCGCCACGACCGCATCACCGGGTCCTTCGTCCTCATCGACGAAGGAACGAACGCGACGGTCGCGGCGGGCATGGTCGGCGAGCCCGACATCGTGACGCCCGCCGGCGGGACAGACCCCGCCACCTCCCCGGGGTGACGACCGGCGCGGCGCCGCTGTACCCCGCGTCGCTCGTCGTGTCGGGACGTGCCTGCCTCGTCGTCGGAGCCGGTCAAGTCGCGACGCGAAAGGCAGTGCCCCTTGCCGAGTGCGGCGCGGACCTCACGGTCGTCGCCCCCGATGTCGGCCCGGAGATGGAGCGGTTGGCCGACCGGTACCCGGTGACGCTCGAGCGGCGCGCCTACGCCCGCGGCGAAGCGGCCGCGTACGACCTCGTCGTGAGCGCGACCGGGGTCGCCGACGTCGATCGCCTGGTCGCCTCGGACGCACGGCGCGCGGGCGCGTGGGTCAACGTCGCAAGCGACGCGGGCGCCTGCACGTTCTTCGTCCCGGCCGTCCACCGCGACGGGCGCGTGACGGTCGCCGTGTCGACCGGAGGGGCGAGCCCCGCGCTGGCCGGTTGGCTCCGCGACCGAGTCGCCACGGCTCTCGGTCCCGGACTCGGCAGCCTGGCGGACCTGCTCGCTGAGGCCCGCCGGCGAGCAGGTCCGGTCGGCGGTCGACGGCCGCGAGACTGGCGCACGCTCCTCGACGGACCGCTCCCCCGCCTCGTCGCCACGGGTCGCCTGGCCGAGGCGCGCCGCCTCCTCGAGACTCCGCCCGGCTGACGGCCCAATTGGCCGGCCGCTCGTTCTCGGCCCGGCGTCACGGCTTGGCGACCATTACGGCGATCCCGGCCACCAGAAGGACGAAGACCGCGGCCGCCGAGGCCAGGACGACGCGGGAGTCCCGGACCGCGACGACCGGGACGGGGCCGCTGTCCTCCCGCGCGCCGAGCGAGCGACGGATCCGGCGCTCCGCCGGCCACAGCACCCCTTCGCACAGGGCCATCGCCGCGCCCCACAAGCCGAAGCCCGCGACCACCCACCCCTGCCCGACCCGGTACGCGCCACCCGACATGGCAAGGAGCGCGACGCCGAAGGCGGGCACGAGCCAGAGCACCCGTCCCGTCCAACTCGAACCCGGAGAGAAGTAGGCGCGCACCGATGCGGGGAGCTCTCCTTTTCGAGCGGCGACCAGGCGCGCCGAGGAGAGGGCGCTTGCCCCGAGCGTCACCATCCCGACCAGCACCGCTGCGACATGGCACACCAGGACGACGGTGAACGCGGGGCCTTGCGGCGTCCGCGCGAGCATCACGAGCACCGTCACCGGCCAGCCCTGAGCCCGGTCGCACGGGGGTCGGGACCCGTGCCGCGAGGCCGCCGCGACGGGCCCGGAGTCGAGGTGATACTGCGTGACTGCTGGGAACAGGTACGTTGGATGGGTGTACGGGGGTGGGCAGGCCGCTCATGGCGGCCGGCGGAGACGAGACGAGAGCGCAGCACGTGGAATCCGACGGTGAAAGATCGCACACGAGCCAGCTGAGGCTGGACCCGCTCACCGGCCGCTGGGTGGTCGTGAGCACGAGACGGGCGTACCGGCCCGAGGCGTTCGTCCTCCGGTCGGCGCCGGTGCAGGCCGACACGACCAGGCCCTGTCCCTTCTGCCCGGGCCATGAGGAGGCGAGCCCGCCCGCGCTCGAGACCTACGGCCCGAGCGGGCACTGGCTCGTGCGGGTCGTCCCGAACCTCTACCCGGCGTTCTCGGGCGACGAGCCGTTCGTGGTCACGAACCGCGGGCCGGTCTTCACCCAAGCGACGGCCGGCGGGATCCACGAGGTCCTCGTCCTCTCCCCCGAGCACGACGCGTCGTGGTCGATGCTCTCGAACGAGCAGGTCGGGCTCGTGATGGCCGCGCTCCGCGACCGGATCGAGGAGCACTCCCAGCACCCCTCCCTCCGCTACAGCCAGGCGATCGTGAACTCGGGCCGGGAGGCGGGCGCGTCGCTCGAGCACCCCCACGGCCAGCTGCTCGGCATGTCGTTCGTGCCACGCGAGCTCGCCGAGGAGCAGGCGCGCTTCGCGAGGTTCGCCGAGAGCTGTCTCCTCTGCACGACGATCGACGCCGAGGAGGCGGAGGACTGCCGGGTCATCCACGCGGACGACAAGGTCGTGGCGGTCTGCCCGTTCTGGAGCGCCACGCCATACGAGATGCTGATCATGCCCCGGCACCACAGCCCGCATCTCTACCGCAGCACGACCGACGAGCTGGTCTCCGTCGGTCTCGCGCTGAAGGGCTGCCTCGCCCAGCTGCGCGACACGGTCGGCGACGTCGCCTACAACATCGTCTTCCACTCCGCCCCCTACCGGGTGAACGACCCCTTCCACTGGCACGTCCACGTGTGGCCGAAGGTCACGACCGCGGCCGGCTTCGAGATGGGGACGGGTGTCGCGATCAACATCGTGAACCCCGAGCTCGCCGCCGAACAGCTCCGGGTCGCCGTTCCGGCTCGCTGAGCGCCGGCGGTTCGGGCGCGGCCCGGAAGCCGCCCCACCGCGTCAACCGAGAAGTGGGCCGGCCACCTCGGTGAGCAGCGACACGTCGAGGGCCTTCGGTTTGCCGACCGCGTCCTCGAGCGGGACGCGCACGATGTGCCCGGCCTGGAGCGCGACCATCTTGCCGAATGTGCCGTCGTGCAGGGCGGTCACAGCCTCGACCCCGAAGCGGGTCGCGAGCACTCGGTCGTAGGCGGTCGGCGACCCGCCGCGTTGGATGTGGCCGAGCGTCGTGTGACGCGACTCGTAGCCCGTGCGGCGCTCGACCTCGTCCGCGAGCCATGCCCCGATCCCGCCGAGCTGCTCGTGACCGAACTGGTCGACCGCCGATCTCGTGGTCGCCGCCCGGGCAGCGTCGAGGTCCGGACCCGGGGCCGGTAACGCGCCCTCGGACACGACGACGATCGAGGAGTACCGGCCCCGCTCGTGACGCCGAGTGATGCGGTTGCACACCGCGGCGACGTCGAAGGGGACCTCCGGGACGAGGATCTCATCGGCACCGCTTGCGATGCCCGCGTAGGTGGCGATCCACCCGACGTGACGGCCCATGACCTCGCAGACGATCACGCGGTGGTGCGACTCGGCCGTCGTCTGCAGCCGGTCGATCGCCTCGGTCGCGGTCTGCACCGCCGTCTGAAAGCCGAACGTGACCTCGGTGCCCGAGAGGTCGTTGTCGATCGTCTTCGGCACACCGACGGCGCGCACGCCGAGCACGCCCAGACGCTGCGCCACCCCCAACGTGTCGTCACCACCGATGGCCACGAGCGCGTCGACGCCGTCCTCGGCCAGGTGCTTCATGGCGATCTCGGGGCCGTCGTCGATCGCGAAGGGGTTCGTCCGCGAGCTCCCGAGCACGGTCCCGCCCCTCGACAGGAGGTCCCGCACGCGTTGGGGGCGCAGGGGAACGCTGCGCCGGTCGATCACACCCCGCCAGCCATCGAGGTACCCGAGCGTCTCGTCGTCGTAGCGCCGCTTCCCCGCGATGACGACGGCCCTGATGACCGCGTTCAGTCCGGGGCAGTCCCCACCACCGGTCAGCACTCCGATGCGCATCGGGCCAATTTCGCACATGCGCCAACGTGCGACGCGAACGTGGCTGGGGACGCCCGCGATCTCCTCAGTTCGCTGCCCGCGCCCACGTCGGTCGCCGGAGGGCCCGTGCCGCCTCGAAGGCGCCTGCGAGTTGCCGAACGACCTGACGGTCCGAGGGGACCAACCCGTCGATGCCGGGCGCCGCGAGGTACGCGGCCAGAAAGGCGCGACGGTTCCTCGCCGACCAGGCTTCGGCGAGCTCGCCGACCCTCGACGCCTCGGCGGCGGGGCCGCGCTCGGAGGCGGCGACCGCGGCGGCGTAGCGCAGCGACCAGAGGAAGTCGGCAACGTCGGCGAGCGGCGGGCGGAAGACCGGGTCGTCGGAGCCGGGCTCGCTGCCGCCGGGCATCGTGTCCGACACCACCCACCCGTGATCCGTCCGGGCCGTCCGTCCGAGGTGGAAGTCGCCGTGCGTGCGAATCGACGCGACCCGCAGACCCGAGCTGCGGAGCTCTTCCAGGCGCTCGTGCACCGACCGCTCGACGGCGCTCGGAACGGCGCCGACCGTGGCCCCCCTCGCCGCTAGCGGGTCGCCGGCGTGACCGTTCGGACGTGTGGCCGGGCCTCGTCCCAACGTCTCTGTGCCGAGGTGCACCGCCAGGACCTGTGCCGCCGTCATCTCGTCGGCTCTCCCCGAGAGCGCCGCTTGCAGCGCGTCGACCCATGTCGAGACCGCGTCGTCGCGCCGGCCGAACGCGCGCTCGAGCGCGAGGTGCATGCGCGCGGTCATGGTGCCCAGCGCGAAGGACTCCGGGGCGAAGTCGCCGCCCGCGGTGTCCGGCGAGAGCCCCCCAGCGAACAGATCGCGCAGTGACGTGAGCGCGAGCGCCCACCCGCCGGCCGCGCCCGCCACGAGCTCTTGGACGACCCCGAGATCGCGTCCGGCGCGCCGCCAGAACGCGACGGGGGCCGCAAGATGGTTGAAGCCGGCTTCGTCGAGCCCGGCGAGGAGTGCCACCCCGGGGTGCGGCCCGTGGCGGAGCCATGGGAACACGGTGAAGGTGAAGCGGCGGTCGAAACCGAGCGTCGTCGCTTCGGCTCCGTCGTGGACGACGGTGACGACCGAGTGCGGGCGCCCGCGCACCCCCTCCCCGGCGACAGCGTCGAGGAGCAGCTGCGACGCGTCCAGGTCGTGGACCGCATCGACGACGACCGCGAAACCGTCGGCGTCCTCGATGACGCCCAGCGCAGGCTCTTCGACCGTGCCGAGGAGCCGGAGCTCCTCTCCCGTGCGGTGCAAGGCGAAGACCACGTGGGCCAGCCGGTCGCCGATCTCCGCCACCACGTCGAGCAGCCCCGGTCTTCCCTCCCGGAGCAGCTCCATGTCGACGACCACCGCATGCCGGTTGGGTGCGTCACCGTGGTCGGTGCCCTCGGGATCCTGGTGCTCGCACCATCTGGCGAGCGCACGAACGATACCGGCGCGCTGTTGTTCGTCCATCGCGTCCGCGGCGCGCGGCCAGCCGGTCACGGCCCCGCGTCCTCGAGCACCTCGAGGCCCTCCACCAGCTCGAACCACAAGAAGTCGTGTGGTCCCAACGCGAGCGAGTACGGGTCCGAGCCGATCTCGGGGAACGGCACCCGTCCGAGGACCTCGACCGGCCGGCGTCCGGCCCACGCTGCGAGGTCGAGCTGCACGGGTTGGGCGAACCGGCTCAAGTTGTGCACGCAGAGGACCACCTGGAAGCGGGTCGGCACGTCCGCCCCGCCGGCGGCGGGCGCCGGTACCGTCCTCGCCACCTCCGCTCTCGGCGGCCTCGGGACGGACGTCGCGACCGGACCGTCGACCGGGCGCGCCCATGGATCGGCGTGTCGGTGCGCCGGGAGTCCCGGGTCGGCCCAGCCCGGCGATCTCTTTGGACCGGCGACTCCTGGTTCGGGGCGCCTGCCGACGACGTCGAGGGCTGAGGGTGGTCGCGGCGCCGGGGCCGCCCACCCCGTCACTGTCGGCATCACGGCAGGAGGACCCGGCCCCTGGGTCACATCAACCGAGACCTCTGCGACGTCGCCGAACCGGAGGAATGCGAGCACAGAGGGGTTCGGGCAGTCCAGGATCTCGAGGCCGCCGACCCCGAGCACCGGGAGCGAACGCCGCTGGACGAGCATGCCCCGCAGCCAGTGCAGGAATGACCCGGGGTTGCGCATCTGCGCCTCCACGTTCACCGCGCCGTACCCGTACACCGGGTCCATCAATGGCGGGATGTAGAGCTGCGCGAAGTCGGCCTTCGAGAACCCGCCGTTTCGGTCGGGGGACCACTGCATCGGGGTTCGCACCGAGTCGCGGTCGCCGAGGTAGATGTTGTCCCCCATGAGGATCTCGTCGCCGTAGTAGATGACGGGGCTCCCGGGCAGCGAGAGGATGAGCCCGTACAGGAGCTCGGCGAGACGTCGGTCGCCGTCGAGGAGCGGGGCGAGGCGCCGGCCGATCCCCATGTGGCGCTTCATGCGGGGGTCTTTCGCGTACTCCCCGAAGAGGTAGTCCCGCTCCTCGTCACTCACCTGTTCGAGCGTGAGCTCGTCGTGGTTGCGCAAGAAGATCGCCCACTGGCAACCACCCGGGAGCTCGGGGGTCTGGCTCAGGATCTCGGTCACCGGGTAGCGCTGCTCCCGGCGGACGGCAGTGAACAGGCGCGGCATCAATGGGAAGTGGAAACAGAGGTGGCACTCGTCGCCGGTTCCGAAGTAGTCGGCGACGTCGGCCGGCCATCCGTTCGCCTCTGCGAGCAGGATCTTGCCCGGGTACTCGGCGTCCAGGTGCTTCCGGACCCGGCGGATGTAGGCGTGCGTCTCGGGGAGGTGCTCCCCGCTCGTCCCGTCGCGCTGGAAGAGGTAGGGGACCGCGTCGAGCCGGAACCCGTCGAATCCGAGCCCGAGCCAGAAGCGGACGACGTCGATCATGGTCTCCGCGACCTCGGGATTCTCGAAGTTCAAGTCCGGCTGATGAGAAAAGAAGCGGTGCCAGTAGTACTGCTGGCGCGTGTCGTCCCACGTCCAGTTCGACCGTTCGACATCGGTGAACACGACGCGCGCCTCGGGCCAGCGCTGGTCGTCCTCGTTCCACACGTACCAGTCGGCCTTCGGGTTCGTCCGGCTCGAGCGGGACTCGACGAACCACGGGTGCTGATCGCTCGTGTGGTTCATGACGAGGTCGGCCACGACCCGGATGCCACGGCGATGCGCGTCTTCGAGCAGTCCGACGACGTCTCCGAGCGTGCCGTAGTCGGGGTGCACGTTGAAGAAGTCGCTCACGTCGTAACCGCCGTCCCGCATCGGAGAGGGATAGAACGGGAGGAGCCAGACGCAGTCGATGCCGAGCCACTGGAGGTAGTCGAGCTTGGCCCGTAACCCGGCGACGTCTCCGGCTCCGTCGTCGTTGGCGTCGTAGAAGCCGCGTACGAGGACCTCGTAGAAGACCGCGTGCTGGAACCAGCCCTCAGAGGGGTCGAACGAGCGGTCCGACGGCGGGAAGGAGCTCACCGGCGGACCACCGTGGCGAGCAGCTCGTCTGCCGCGCGGTAGGGGTCGAGCGAGCCGTCCGCGATCGCGGCGACGGCCTCGTCGAACGTGGTCGCGGCCGTGACGCCGCGGACCTCCTCGAGCACCCGCGCCGTGAGCACACGTCGGAGCTCCTGGGCGAGCCGGCTCGCCCGGCGTCGGCCGAGCAGCCCGGTGGTCTCGAGATGCGCACGGTGCTGCGCGACCGCCTGCCAGAGGTCGTCGACACCCTCGCCGTCGGTCGCGACCGTCGCGACCACGGGCGGTCGCCATTCCGACGGCTGGGAGAGCTCGAGCATCTGTTCGAGGTCCCGTCTGGCCTCGCGCAGCCCTGGCCGGTCCGCCTTGTTCACGACGAACAGGTCCGCGACCTCCAGCAGGCCCGCCTTGTTGGCCTGCATCGAGTCGCCCCAGCCCGGCGTCACGACGACGACGGTCGTGTCGGCGGCCGAGGCGACCTCGACCTCCATCTGCCCCACCCCGACCGTCTCGACGATGACGAGCGGGAACCCTGCGGCCCCGAGGACCCGGACGGCGTCGGGCACGGCGAGGGCGAGGCCACCGAGATGTCCGCGGGTGGCCATCGAACGGATGAAGACGGCCGGGTCGGTCGCGTGGTCCTGCATCCGCACCCGGTCCCCGAGGATGGCGCCGCCCGAGAAGGGCGACGTCGGATCGACGGCGAGCACGGCGAGCCGCTCCACCGTCTCGACCGTCGCCTCGCTCGCACTGTCTCCGTCCGCCGCCCGCCAGCCTCGACGAGCGACCGCGAGGAGCTCGTTCGTGAGGGTCGACTTCCCCGAGCCCGGCGCACCCGTGATGCCCACGGTGTAGGGCTGTGGGGAGGCGTACGCGAGCCGGGCGATCTCGCCGCTCGCCGCCCCGCCCCGTTCGACGAGCGAGAGGAGCCGCGCGAGCGCGACCCGGTCACCCGCGGCCGAGGCCTCGAACAACGCTGGGGGTGTCGTGCCGGTGTCGCTCAACGTCGTGCGACGCGGGCACCCAGCGACGCGAGGCGACCCGCCAGGTCCTCGTACCCGCGGTCCACGTGGTGCGCGTCCGACACGACCGTCTCCCCGTCGGCGACCATCCCCGCGAGGACGAGCGCCGCGCCTGCGCGGATGTCGGTCGCCTTGACCGGCGCCCCCGACAGGCGCGGCACGCCGCGCACGACGGCGTGGTGGCCGTCGGTGCGCACGTCGGCACCCATCCGGCGCAGCTCGTCGATGTAGCGGAACCGACCGGAGAACAGGTTCTCGGTCACGATCGCCACCCCGTCGGCCACGGTGAGCATCGTCACGAGGAACGGCTTGTAGTCCGTAGCGACTCCCGGGTAGGGCAGCGTGGCCACGTCGACCGAGCGGACGCGACCGTCGGCGATGGCGCACAGACCCTCCGGCCGCTGCTCCACCACAACCCCCATCGCCATCAGCTTTCGGAGCAGCATGCGCATGTGGTCGGCGCGCGCGTCCTCGACGACGACCTCCCCACCCGCGAGCGCCGCCGCGGCGAGATAGGTCGCAGCCACCACCCGATCGGGTACGACCGCGTGCTTGGACGGAACGAGCTCTTCGACGCCGTCGACCTCGAGGTGTGACGTCCCCGCACCCCGGATCCGTGCGCCCATTGCGGTCAGGAACGCCACAAGGTCGCTGACCTCGGGCTCGCGTGCCGCGTTCTCGATGACCGTGGTCCCCTTCGCCAGCACCGCGGCCATGAGAATGTTGTCGGTCGCCGTATGACTCGGGTACTCGAGCAGGACGTGCGTCCCGACGAGCCTGCCGCCCACAGGACCACGCGCCGCGTCGTCGACAACGCCGTCAACGTTGCCGTGAGCGCTCGTGAAGGACGCCCCCATCGCTCCGAGGCCGCCGAGGTGAAAGTCGATTGGCCGGCCCCCGAAGTCGTCTCCCCCGGGCATGGACACCCGGGCGCGGCCGCATCGGGCGAGCAGCGGTCCCAGCACCACGATCGACGCGCGCATCTTGTCGACGAGCTCGTACGGCGCGTCGGGGACGAGCTCGGACGCCGGAGGGCTGACGACAACGAGCCGGTCGTCGGCCTCGCGGGTGACCGAAGCGCCGAGGGCGCGGAGCATGTCCGCCATGATCTCGACGTCCGCGATCCGCGGGACGTTGGTCAGCTCGTGACGACCTTCGGCGAGCAGGCAGGCAGCCATGAGCTTGAGGGCCGAGTTCTTGGCACCCCCGGCACGGACGGTCCCGTTCAGGGGCCCCGACGGCCGGACGACGAACCGGTCGGGCGCGTTCGACGTGGCGGCACCGTCCGCACACGAGCCCGTGGACGTCGCAGCGAGGTCCGCGTCGCCGCGCGCCAAGGCCGATTGTTTCGTGCGGCCGCCCGCACGGGTCCGATCCATCCGGTCCATTATGCTCACGCGAGTCATCGCGGGACGAGCTTCTGCCCGCCTGCGCCTGCTCCGAGCTGGCGCCGCACCTCGGGTGTCCCGGTAGGGTCGCGACGGTGGAGCGCCGTCCGCAGGCCCCCGATCGGAACCTCGCCCTCGAGCTCGTACGGGTGACCGAAGCTGCAGCCATGGCGGGGAGCCGCTGGATGGGCCGCGGCGACAAGGACGGCGCCGACGGGGCAGCCGTGAACGCGATGCGGATCGTCCTCCAGACGATCGAGATGGACGGCATCGTCGTGATCGGCGAAGGCGAGAAGGACAACGCGCCGATGCTCTACAACGGCGAGCGGATCGGGAACGGCTCGCCCCCCGAGGTCGACATCGCCGTCGACCCGATCGACGGCACGACCCCCACCGCGCTCGGGCGGGGCGGCGCCCTCTCGGTCATCGCGGTCTCGTCGCGGGGCACGATGTTCGACCCGGGGCCCTGCGTCTACATGGAGAAGATCGCAGTCGGCCCGAGGGCGAGAGGCGCCGTCGACATCAACCGTTCACCGACGGAGAACCTCCGCGCGGTCGCGGAGGCGCTCGGTGAGTCGGTCCGCGATCTCACCGCCGTCATCCTCGACCGACCGCGCCACGAGGAGCTCATCGGCGAAGTGCGCGCGTCGGGCGCACGGATCCGGCTGATCACCGACGGCGACGTGGCCGGAGCGATCGCGACGTCGTGGCCGGGCACGGGCGTCGACATCCTGCTCGGGGTCGGAGGCACCCCCGAGGGCGTTCTCGCAGCAGCTGCGCTCAAGTGCATGGGCGGGGAGATCCAAGGCAGGCTCTGGCCCCGCAACGACGAGGAGCGTGCGGCGACGGTTGCGGCTGGCTACGACATCGACGCGGTGCTCACCACCAACGACCTCGTCCAGGGCGACAACTGCTTCTTCGCCGCCACCGGGATCACCGACGGCGAGCTGATGCAGGGAGTGCGGTTCCACAGCTTCGGGGCGACGACGCAGTCCCTGGTGATGCGCTCGAAGTCCGGGACGATCCGCAAGATCGACGCGACGCACCCCTTGGCGAAGCTGGCGGAGTACAGCGCGATTCCCTTCACCTGACCACGCGTGAGTCACCTGACCCACGCGTTGAGTGCGGTTCAGCGTCCGTTTCCCGGACCGGATCGTTTCCCGTCGCCCGGCGTCTCCACCTGGCGCCCGTCGGCCGAGTGGTGCTGTGCATCGAGGCCGAGCTCTTCTTCGATGCGGCCGGCCCTGCGGCGTGCCGCGGCGGCGATGCGCTCGGTCCGTTCCTCATCGAGTCGCTCGGCGGGAACCGACACCGCGAGCGCCGCGATGACGCGGCCGCGGACGTCGCGAACCCCGACCGCGACCGCGGCGAGTCCCGGCGCGCTCTCCTCGTGCGAGACCGCGTAGCCGCTCCGACGCACGCCATCGAGCTCCTTCAGGAACGTCGAGCGGGAGGGCGTCGAGTGCGCTGACCGCTTCTGGATGTGCGCGGAAGGGTAGAGGCGCATGAGGTCCTCCCTGCTCGAGGCCGCGAGCATCACCTTGCCGGCGGCGGAGGCGTGTGCGGGAGCGACGACGCCGGCCCGAGAGCTCACGCGGACGACCTCGGGTCCCTCCACCGAGTCGATGAATCGGACGTTGGTCCCCTCCGAGACGGCGAGGCTGACCGTCTCACGGGTCTCTGCAGCCAGCGCGGACAGGTGGGGCCGCGCGACGCGCCCGACGTCGATGCGCTGGAGCGACGCGAGGGCCACGGCGAGGAGCGCAGGGCCGGCGGCGTACCGTCTCGTCGCGGGGTCCTGGACCACGAACCCGCTGGCCTGCATCGTGGTGAGCAGCCGGTGTGCCGTGGAGGGCGCGACACCGAGAAGCTCCGCGCTCTCCCGGACCGCGAGCGAGGGGTGGTCGCGCAGCGCCGCCAGGAGGGTGAGCGCATGGTCGACCGACCCGACGACGTACGCGCGTCCGGTGGCCCGTGAGCGACGACTATCGGGCAACGTCCCCCCTCTGTAGGTCCGCCCGGCCTGCCGGTGCACCGGGGCGCCCGCACCCCTCGCCTCGGCCTCTCTCGCCGGTGCTCTCCATCTCAGCACGCCGCGACGCCGGGCGTCGAAAGCGGCGGCCTATGTGCACCTGCCCGGTCGCCCCTGCGCGCGCCCGGTACCCTTGGGCGGCAAGTGAGACGGGAGGCAGCATGTCGTTCGACGTCGCCAAGGTGCTCGAGGAGCGGCACGGCGAGAATTTCAGCCTGCATTCGGAGCTGCTGAACCCGCAGCTCGCCCGGGTGCTCAAGACCCTCGGCTTCGATCGTTTCTACGTCCGCGGTGAGGGCTGCCACCTCTACGACGACAAGGGCAACCGCTATCTGGACTTTCTCGCCGGCTTCGGCGTCTATGCGCTGGGGCGCAGCCATCCGGCGATCAAGCACGCCCTCCACCAAGCGATCGACCTGGACCTGCCCAACATGGTCCAGATGGACTGTGCGCTCCTTCCGGGCCTCCTCGCAGAGCAGCTGGTCGGCCGGACGCATCCCGGGATCCGGCGCGTCTACTTCTGCAATTCGGGCACCGAGGCGACCGAGGCGGCGATCAAGTTCGCGCGGCGGGCGACCGGGAAGCCCCGCGTCCTCTACTGCGACCACGGCTTTCACGGGCTCACGACGGGCTCGCTCGCGCTGAACGGGGGTGCGGACTTCAAAGAGGGCTTCGGTCCCCTGCTCCCAGGTGCGACCGAGGTCCCCTTCGGGGACATCGACGCGCTCGGGCGGGAGCTCTCAGCCGGTGACGTCGCGGCCTTCGTCGCCGAGCCCGTCCAGGGCAAGGGCGTCCACGTCGCACCGTCGAGCTACTGGCAGGCCGCTCAGGACCTGTGCCGGAAGCATGGCGCGCTCCTCGTGGCCGACGAGGTCCAGGTCGGGATGGGACGGACGGGGCGCTTCTTCGCACACGAGCACGACGGGATCGAGCCGGACATCATCACCATGTCGAAAGCGCTCTCGGGAGGGTACGTGCCGGTCGGCGCCGTGCTCACGACCGAGAGGGTCTTCATGAGCGTCTACAGCTCGATCGAACGGGCGCTGGTCCACTCGACGACCTTCGGACGAAACCAGCTGGCGATGGTCGCGGGGCTCGCCACGCTCGACGTCTTCGACACCGAGGACATCGTCGAGCGCGCACGGGTCACGGGCGAGGCATTCCAGGCGGCGCTGGCACCGCTCGTCGAGCGCTACGAGATGCTCCACGCCGTCCGCGGTAAGGGACTCATCATCGGACTCGTGTTCGGGAAGCCCGAATCGCGCACCCTGCGGATGCGATGGAACGCCTTGGAAGCCGTCCGCACGGCGCTCTTCTCGCAGATGGTGGTCGTCCCGCTGTTCCACCGCCACCGCATCCTGACCCAGGTCGCGGCCGACAACATGAACGTGATCAAGCTGCTTCCGCCGCTCGTTGCCGGCACAGAGGAGATCGACTACTTCGTCGCGGCCCTCGACGACGTGCTTCGCGACGCCCACCACGGGTCCGGGCTCATCCGGGAGTTCGGCACGACGATGGCCAAGAGCGCCCTGCGCCGCAACGGGTCGAAGCCGGTGATGGCTCCGGCGTGACGCCGCCGAGCCAGCAACGCGCCGCGCCGCGCTCCCAGGGATTGGAGCTGAAAGCCGGCGACCGTGTGGCGGTGACCGGAGCGGCGGGCTTCATCGGATCTGCCGTTGTGCGCCGCCTCCTCGACCGTGACGCGGACGTCGTGGCTCTCGCCGAGCCGGCGGGCGACCGGCAGAACCTGCGGGGTCTCCCAGTCGAGGTGAAACCCGCGGACGTCCGGGACCGCGTCGCCGTCCGCCGCGCCCTCGACGGCGCTCGCTTCGTCTTCCACGCGGCGGCGCTGTACGGCTTCTGGGCCAAGGACCCCTCCACCTTCTACGAGGTGAACGTGGACGGCACCCGCAACGTGCTCGATGCCGCGGTGGCGTGCGGCGCCGAGCGCATCGTCTACACGGGCACCGTCGGCACCCTCCGGCTCGACGGCGCGTCAGCAGCCGCCCCCGCGACGGAGGACAGTGGCGCAGACATCGCGCATCTGTTCGGCCACTACAAGCGCTCGAAGTACGTCGCTGAGCACGAAGTGCTCCGGGCCGCCGCAGAGGGGGTGCCGGTCACCCTCACCCTGCCGACCTTCCCTCTCGGGCCTCGAGATCGCCGCCCCACCCCGACGGGCAAGGTGGTCGTGGACTACCTGAACGGCAGGCTGCCCGGTTACGTCGAGACGGCGATGAACGTCGCGCACGTCGACGACCTCGCCGCAGGACACCTGCTCGCGCTCGAGCGCGGCAGCATCGGACGCAGCTACATCCTCGGCGGAGAGAACCTGACGATGCACCAGTTCCTCGACCTCCTGGCATCGGTGACCGGGCTGCCTTCCGTCGTGCGACGGTTCCCTCGGTTGGCCGCGCTCGCGGCCGGCGCCGCGTCCGAGGCGGTCGAGGGGCGTCTGCTTCGGAGACACCCGAGGGTGCCGCTCGAGGCCGCACGGATGTCCACGACGGCGATGGTCTTCGACGACTCGCGGGCGAGGAAGGAACTCGGCTACTCGTCGCGGCCGCCGGTCGAAGCCGTGCGGGACTCGGTGCGATGGTTCGTCGACCACGGCTACGTGAAGCATTCGCGCTTTGAGGCACTCACGCTCGACCGCCCCGGCGGCGGAACACCCCGCCCTCGTCTCGACGGGGAGGCTCCGTCCCGCCGCCGATAGGATGGCCCGCGACGAGGGCAAAGGAGCCCGGAGCTGCACCCGAGGAGCCGCGTGAGCCCGCTCAGCCTTCCTGAGGTCGAGACCCGCCAAGACGCCGAAGAGGAGGTCGCCGGGAAGGTCCGGGACCTCTTCGACGACGACTTCGCGGTCATCATCATGGACAGCGACTTCACGACGTTCGAGGAGGTCGAACGCGCGTGCATGGCCCTCTTCGGCTACAGCCGGAGCGCGGCCGAGGCGCTCTCGCTGCGGGTGCACATGACCGGAGAGGCGCTCGCGGCCCTCATGGGCGAGGATCCGGCCCGCCGAGCGGTCCAACAGCTGCGGCGTCGTAACGTCCTTGCCCGGGTCGAAAAGGTCTGAGCCGCCGGAGCAGTGCGTCGCCGGTCAACCGGATAGGAGGTGCAGGTGCACATCGCCGACATTCTCGCCACGAAGGGTTCGGTCGTCGCGACGATCCCGCCCGACGCCACCGTCAGGGACGCGGTGGCCGCGCTCGCTCGGCACCGCATCGGGGCACTCGTGGTCTCCGGGGACGCAGCGCACGCCGAGGGCATGGTCTCCGAGCGCGACATCGTGCGCCAGCTCGACGAGGAGCACGAGGGGCTCCTCACGCGCCCGGTCCGCGAGATCATGTCGTCGCCGGTGCTGACCTGTCAGCCGCAGGACGAAGTGGAAAGTGTCATGCACACGATGACGGACGAGCGTGTCCGCCACCTCCCCGTCGAGACCGACGGCGTGCTGGTCGGGATCGTGAGCATCGGGGACGTCGTGAAGGCGACGATCGGAAAGCTCGAGATGGACCGCAAGCTCCTCGAGGAGTACATCACCGCGCGCTAAGACATCCTGGCGGCTCGCTCAAGAACCGCGGCGATCGCCGGCACGCTCGACGCCGGGCAGCCCCGGCGTGCCGAGGCTGCCCGCACGTCCGCCCCTCGCCGTGGGCGCTTCAGGCTGTGATCGCTTTGCGCTCGGGCTTCGAGCTCACCTCGATGCGCCGCGGCTTGGCGTGCGCGGCGACCGGGATCGTCAGCGTGAGCACCCCGGATTCATAGTTCGCTTCGATCCGGTCGACGTCGAGGTTGTCCCCGAGAAACATCTGTCGCGTAAACGTGCCGTACGGCCGCTCGGCAACGAGGGTCTCGGCCCCCTCGCCGACGGCGGGAAACGGGCGCTCGCCTTTGACCGTGAGCACGTTGTCCTCGACGGTCAGCTCGATCGCCTCGTTCCGGACGCCGGGCAGGTCGATCTGCACGACGAATTTGTCGCCCTGCCTGACCGCGTCCATCGGCATCGAGAGCGAACTGGAACGGGCCCGGCCGTCTCCGCCCCAAAGCTGCTGGGCGAGCCGGTCGAGCTCCCGGAAGGGGTCACTTCGAACGAGAGCCATCGCCAACACCTCCTCTGCAGACTCCGGTCTGACCGCCCCGCTGGGAGCGGCGCCGCGACGGATTTTAGCACTCTCTGCCCGAGAGTGCTAACGGATTCGGCCCCCGCGCCCCGCTTGGGGACAGAGCCGGGAGCCGAGGGCGGATGACGGTTCGGGACAGCACGAGACCGCACCTGGCGGTCGCGCCGCGGGCCTTGTGGGCCCGCACCCCGGCCAGGAACCGCCCGGTCCCGCCGAACGCCTACGCGAACGGAGCGAAGGAGATCATTGTCACCTTGGTCCCGCACCGGCCGACGAGGTCACCGGCGAACACAAGCGCCGCGGCTTGGGAAGCCGAACAACCCCATGGCGGAGGCCGCCGAAGCCGGGCCCAGCGCCAGCCGGCTCCGTTCACGCCACCACAGGTGCTCGGCCTCCCCTCGGACCGCCCCGTCGGACCGCCCCGTCGGTCTCGTCGGCCCGCGGCGCCGCATGCGCTGCGGCTTGCGCCGCCCTCGTCGCACCGACACTCCGTCGCGCTGTCGACGGACGCATCGCCCCTTTCTCAATCGTCCGATGGTTTGTGGATGCGGTGCATTTACCCGACCGCTCGGCACCGTGCGTCTTCCGCGGCCCGCGTACTGCAATCGGGACGGCTCCGGCGCCGACCGTTCGGGGTGTCCACCCGTCCGGCCTCGGGTACATGGCAGGCGCACGTGCAACGCAGCGAGCCCGGGGTCGGCAGAGACGACGATCGCGGCGGGAAGGAGAACCGCACAAGATGGTCGAAGGAACGGGACGACGGGTCGCGGTGGTCACCGGAGCAAGCGCCGGCGTCGGTCGAGCGGTCGCGGCCGAACTCGCGCGACAGGGTTTCCAGGTCGGGCTGTTGGCCCGCGGCCATGCTGGACTCGCCGCGGCAGCCAAGGACGTCGAGTCGGCTGGCGGCCGCGGACTCGTGGTGGCGACGGACGTCTCACGCTTCGAACAGGTGCAGAGGGCTGCGGCGACGGTCGAAGCGGAGCTCGGGCCGATCGACGTCTGGATCAACGACGCAATGACGACGACCTTCGCTCCGATCTGGGACTCGGACCCCGAGGATTTTCGCCGGGCGGTCGAGGTCACCTTCCTGGGCCAAGTCTGGGGGACCAAAGTGGCGTTGGCATCAATGGTGCCACGCGACCGCGGCACGATCGTGAACGTGGGTTCAGCCTTGGCTTTCGTCGGGATCCCGCTCCAGTCGGCGTACTGCTCGTCGAAGTTCGCCTGCCGCGGCTTCTTCGAGTCGGTCCGCGCAGAGCTCATCCACCAGAAGAGCAACGTACGCGTGTCGATGGTCCACCTCCCCGGCGTGAACACGACGCAGTTCAACTGGTGTAAGAGCGTCTTTCGGACGCACCCTCAGCCGGTGCCGCCCATCTACCAGCCCGAAGTCGCGGCCCGCGCGATCGTGTCGGTCGCGCTCAGCGGCAAACGCTCGAAGGTGCTCGGCTCCTGGAACGGCATGCTCGTCGCCCTCGCGAGCCTGTTCCCCTCGGTCGCCAACCAGTACGCCGCGATCGGCGCCTGGGAGTCGCAGCTCACCGACCTCCCGGTCCCGGAGGACCGTGCGTTCAATCTGTTCGAGCCGGTCGACGAAACCGAGGACCGCGGAGCGCACGGCATCTTCGATCAGGAGGCCAAGGGCGTGCTCAGCTGGCAGTTCCTCCGGTCGATGCCCGGCAACGTGAAGAAGTTCGGCGTCGCGCTGCAAGGCGCGGGGCGCGAGAAGCTCGAGCACCGCGCCGTCTCGACGAAGCGGTGACCGAGGCGACGGCGGTGCGGCAACGGGGTGCGGCGGCCGTGCGGACCGACGGGTTCGTTCCGATCGAGTCCTACGCGGCCATCGGCGACGGCCGCTCCACCGCCCTCGTGGCCCTCGACGGAAGGATCGACTGGTGGCCGCTTCCGACCGCCGACGCTCCCCCCGCCTTCGCCGCGATCGTGGCCGGCGACGGCGGGGGCTTCCTCGCGTTGGCGCCCACCGGCGAGTACCGCGCCTCACGGCAGTACATCGAGGGGACCAACGTTTTGGAGACGACGTTCACCACCGCGTCCGGAACCGTGGTTCTCACCGATTCACTCAATCTGAGCGCGACCGGCCAGTTGCCGTGGAACGAGCTGGCGCGGCTCGTCAGGGGACGGGACGGCCAGGTCGAGATCGCCTGGCAGGTGGTCCCGGGTGACCGGTTCGGGACGGCGCGGCCCTGGGCGGAGCGCAACCGGCGCGGCATACCCATCGTCCAGATCGCAGACCAGGCGCTCGGCCTCATCTGCACAGACGTCGGGGAACCGGTCGTCGAAGAGAACCGCGTCGGCGCACGTTTCCGAACCCGGCCGGGCAGCCAGCACCTGCTCGGCGTCGTCGCGACGGACGCCGAGCCGCTCTTCTTTCCGAAGCCCGAGTACGTGTCGCTGCGGGTCGACCAGACCGTCGGGTGGTGGCGTGAGTGGGACCGGCGCATCCACTACCACGGACGCTGGGAGAGCCAGGTCAGGAGGAGCGCGCTCGCGCTCAAGCTGCTCACCTACAGCGACACGGGCGCCATCCTGGCGGCCCCGACCACCTCGCTCCCCGAGGTCATCGGGGGGCGGAAGAACTACGACTACCGGTTCGCGTGGGTTCGCGATATGGCCTTCGCGATCGGAGCCATGGTGCAACTCGGCGTCGAGGAAGAGGTCCACGCGTCGCTCTCCTGGCTGCTGTCGACGGTGAGGCGGACCGCGCCCGACGTACACGTCTTCTACACGCTCGCCGGAGAGGTCCCGACCACCGAGGGGGACGTGCCCGCGCGCGGCTACCGCGACAGCCGGCCGGTGCACTCGGGAAACAAGGCCGAGTCCCAGACGCAGCTCGAGAGTTTCGGTGCCCTGTTCGATCCCGTCTGGGCCTACGTCGAGCGCGGCAACCATCTCGACAGCGAGACCGCGGCGATGATCGCGTCCTGCGCCGACCGTGTCTGCGACATCTGGCCGCAGACCGACGCCGGACTGTGGGAACTTACAGACACGCAGCACTACACCGCGTCGAAGGTCGGCTGCTGGACCGCGCTCGACCGGGCCGTGCGCCTCGCGGACGAGGGGCAGGTCGCCGTGCGCCACAGGAACCGTTGGGAGGCGGAGCGCGACGCGATCGCCGAATGGGTCCGCGCGAACTGCTGGTCGAGGTCGAAGTCGGCCTACACCTTCTACGCGGGCACCGAGGACCTGGACGCCGCCGTGCTGCTTTCCGCCCGCATCGGGTTCGACCGCGGGGAGGCCATGTCGTCCACCATCGACGCGTTGCGCGCGGAGCTCGGCCGGGGACCCCTGCTCTTCCGTTACACCGAGATGGTCGGGAAGGAGGGTGCCTTCCTGGCGTGCTCCTTCTGGCTCGTCGAAGCGCTCGCCCTCACGGGACGCGGGGAGGAGGCCGTCGCCTTGATGGACGAGCTCTGCGAGCTCGCCAACGACGTCGAGCTCTTCTCAGAAGAGATGGACCCTGACACCGGCGCGATGCTCGGGAACTTCCCGCAAGCCTTGACGCACCTCGCGCTGGTGAACGCCGCGTCGATGGCCTCCCCCCACCCGGACTGACTATCGCACTCGCCGGGCGGAGGGTCGCGGGCGCGGCGCCCTCGCGCTCAAGACGGTCCTCGCTCTGCTCAATCGACGCGGTACTGCTCGAGATCGCTCCGGCGGAGCGCGAGGCCAAGGCCGGGACGGCCGCGGTCCGGCCGGAGCTCGCCGCCGCGCGGGTCGAGCGTGCCGTCGAACGCGATGCGCTCGATGCGGACGTGGTCGTGGAAGTACTCGAGGTGACGGAGGTGCACCGCTCCGCAGAGGGCGTGCACGGAGAGCGCGGGTGCGCAGTGCCCGGACAGGTCGAGCTGGAACGCGTCGCACAGCGCGCTCACCCGCAGGATCGCGGTAATCCCACCGCAGCGCGTCACGTCCGCCTGGAGGCAGTCGACGCACCCCGCGGTCAGGAGGTCGCGGAACTGCGACAGCAGGTAGCCGTACTCGCCGGCCGCGATGTCGAGGCGGGCCGGCCCGCGGTCGCGGAGGAGGCGCAACCCCTCGAGATCCTCGGAGGAGACGGGCTCTTCGAACCAGCGGACGTCCCACTCCTCTGAGAACCGCCCGGCCCAGTAGAGCGCCTCCTTGCGGGTCAGGGCGCCGTTGGCGTCGCAGTAGACCTCGGTTGTGTCTCCGGCGGCCTTCCGCACCGCCGCCAGGCGACCGGGGTCCGCTTCCGGGTGCCGGGACGTCTTGATCTTCACCCGCGGGATGCCCGCTGCCACCCAGCCCTCCACTTGCTCGACGAGGCGCTGCTGGGAGTAGCTCGTGAACCCTCCGCTCCCGTAGACGGGAACGGTGTCGCGGGCGGGGGGGAGCAGGTCGACGACGCTCAGGCCGAGCACCTTGGCCTTCAGGTCCCACAGAGCCACGTCGACCGCCGAAACGGCCATCATGGCGATCCCGGGGCGCCCGGCGTTGCGGATGGCCGCACCCATCGACTGCCAGGCGGCGGCGAGGTCCGAGACTGTCCGACCCTCGATGACACCGGCCAGCTGACCCGTCACCAGGCGAGCCACCGCCGCCGGCCCGTAGGTATAGCCGATCCCCGCGGTGCCCCCGGCGTCGACTTCGACCACGACGAGCGTCGTCGAGTCCCAGTCAGCGGTCCCGTCCTGTTCGGGCTCGTCGGTCGGGATGGTGAATGCGCTCGCGCGCACGGCTTCGACGCGCGGAAAGTCCACGACCGGTCGGTACCGCCTACGACCACTTGTGAAACCACGTGACGGGCCCGGCTCCCCTCTCCTCGACCCGAGACGCCGAGCCGCACCCGGGCGACGCCAGCGTCGATGGTGTCAACGAATGGTGAAGGCGAGCGCCCCTCCGAGACAGGCGACTCCGACGACGAGCCAGGTCACGTAGTCGTTCACGACGCCGCTCTGCAGCGCGTCCAAGAGCGGGGTCACGCGCGCTCGAATCCGGTCGGCGTCCACCCGCAAGAACCGACGTCCGTAGAGCCCGATCCACGCGAGCAGGAGGCTTCCTGCGACGGTCGCGAGTGAGCTCGAGAGGCTGAGGGCACTCACGCCCGGACTCGGCGCCGGTCCAGGCACGATGGTGCTCGCCCCTCTCAACACTGCGGCGTCGTAACGATCCGTGTCTTGGAGCTGTGACGACGCGTGCTCCACGACGGAGCCGAGATGGGGGACCACGCCAACCACCACCGCGACGGCGAGCAGCACCAGAGGCGGAACGATCATCGTCACGGGCGTCCGCGCCTTCGCACCTTCGGTCTCGGAGGTCTCTTCGGAGGCCTCCTCTCGCATCCGCGCATCCTCGGGGGGAGGGTCCCCGAGTCCGAAGAAGACGCCCCCGGCGACCCGCAACGCCGCACCACCCACCACGACCGTCGCAATCATGGCGACGGCCGTGACCCACGGGAGCCCGTGGGCGGAAGCGCTGTCAGCGATCCAGCCAGCCCCGAGGAAGGTCCCAAATGGAGGCAAGTCGGCCAGACCAAGACTGGCGACGGCAAAGATCACTCCGACCACTCGGAGGGCTCGGCCCCTTCCGTGGAGTCTCGTCTCGTCGACCGAGCCGAGCCGGTGCAGCACGATCCCGACGCACAGAAACAGCGCCGCTTTCACCAACGCATGCCCGAGCACATAGACCGCGGCTCCCGCCAGCCCGAGCGGCGTGAGGAGCGCCACGCCGATGAGGAACAATCCCGCGTGGCTGACGGTGGAGAAGGCCAGCAAGCGCTTGAGGTGTCGCTGTCGAAAGCAGTACAGGGCACCCACCAGCGCGGTGAGCGTGCCGAGCGCGAGGAAGGCGGCCGTGATGGTCGGTCGGTGTCCGAGCGCCGGGCCGAACATGGACCAGTACACCCGGACGACGCCGTAGAGGCCGAGCTCGACCATCACCCCGGAAAAGAGCACGCAGACCGGCGTCGGCGCGACGGCGTGGGCGTCGGCGAGCCAGAAGTGGAACGGCGCCACGGAAGCCTTCGTCAGCAGCCCGACGCAGATGAGGAGGAATGCAACGACGACCACGCTCGACGGGCGGTGCCGGCCGAGCGACGCTCCAATCTGCGCCATGTTGAGCGCCCCCGTCTGGGCGTAGATCAACCCGACGCCCGACAACGAGAGGTACGCGCCCACGCTGTTGGTGATGGCGAAGTTGAGAGCGCCTTGCAGTGGCCCTCTCTCCTCGGGCCGGTAGGCGGTGAGCGCGTAGGCAGCAACCCCCATCACCTCGAACCACACGAACAAGTCGAAGACGTCGCCCGTCAGACAGAAGCCGACCATGCCCGCGAGGAAGACGAGCATCAGCGCGTGGAACCAGGTCGAGACGCTCTCGAAATACCGCCACGAGAAGATCATCGAGGCGAGAACGAGCAGGGAGGTCAGGCATGCCAAGCCCGCGCTGAGGCCGTCGACGGCGAAGTCGATGCCGAGCACGACGCCGTGACGGGGGTGGATGCCTGCGAACCAGTAGATCCGCTCACCACCCGCCGCCGCCGACATGATGACGACGAGCATGACGAAGACAACCGCGACCGTGAGGACGGCGACCGCGTCGAGGACGACCCGACGCTCCTTCAGAAGAGGGTTCGCGACCGACACGCCCGCCGCCATCGCGAGCGGAACCGCGACGACGAGCGGGAGGAGGGTTTGCATCTTGCGAGCGTCAGCCGCGCAGCTGGCGCAGCTCTTCGGGATCGACCGACCCGAACCGCTTGTGGGCCTGGATCGCGAAGGCGAGCAACAAGGCGGTGACGGCGGCCTCCACGACCACGTCGGTCAGCGCGAGGGCTTGTACGACGGGATCCACGGTCCGGGTCCCCCTCGGGATGTCGGAGAAGTAGGGCGCGACACCGTTGACATGGAAGCCGACGGCGAGCAGCAGCACGTAGGTCGACGATTGCAGGACGATCAGTGAGATGATCTGGTGGACGAGGTGACGGCTCGTGATGATCCCGTACAGCCCCGCACCGACGATCCAAGCGACGACGATGAACGGCAAGACGCTCATCGGCTGCCCTTGCGAACGACGATCGTCTGTTCGAGCAGCTCGTTGGCGATGAGCACGAAGGCCATGGCCACTTCGACACCGACGAAGAAGCTGATGAGCGCGATGGTCCCGGAGGCGTCGACGGCGCCGGCGGGTGAACCGAGGGGCAGGAAGTCCGCCAGGTACGCCGCGCCGGCCATGAGGGCCCCAAGGCCGACGAGCACGAAGCCTCCGGCCCCGACGGCCTCCGCCGCATCGGCGACGTCGATCGGACTGAGTCGCTCGAACACGAGGAACTGCCCGCCCAGATAGACGAGGATCACGGCGGTGGCCATCACGACGCCACCCTGGAACCCGCCCGAAGGGTCGGTCTGGGCGTGCGTCGTGAGGAACCACCCCATGACGAGGACCGGGCCGACGAACACGAGCGCGGACATCCGGACGGCATCGCTGGTGAGCGTCGCCGCCCTCCCCTCGGCGAGATCATTCTCCTCGCGGTCGTGTTCACCACGCAGCTCGCGGAGCACGGTCGCCACGCCGGTCGCGGCGATGAAGAGGATGAACTCCTCGCCGAGCGTGTCGAAGCCGCGGTAGAAGAAATTGACGGCCGAGACGATGCCGGTGGCGTGCGTCTGGTGGATGGCGAGGGCGTCGACGAGGAAGCCATAAGGGCCGCGGTAGTCTCCGAAGGCCGGAAGGCCGGACAACCCCCAGCCGTAGAAGGCGAGCAATCCGGCGATGCCGACGGTGAACACCCGGCGCCGGACGAGGGGGGTCAATCCTGACCGCCTCTGACCTTCGCGAGCGTGAGCAGGATCAGGAGCGGAAGCGCCACCGTGCCCACGGTGATCTCCGAGAGCGCGACGTCGGGAGCCTGCACGCTGAAGAACAGCACCGCGAGCACCACTCCGTAGAGACTCAGGATCACGGCCTGACGCACCGGATCGCGCATCGTCACGACTGCCGCGGCACCCGCCGCGACGAGGACGAGGAGCGTCACTTGCAGGGCGTTGACAGCCCACGTGGGGCCCGGTGGTCGCACCGCCGTATGAACCAGGAGGATCATTCGTCTACGAACCGCGAATCACGCCTGTCGGATCCCGCCAGTCACCGCGCTCCCGCACCCGCGCCGCGCGGACAGTCGCATGGCCGAGGACGGGACTGGCGACGCACACGATGGCGACCGCCAGCCAGCTCTGGCCGGTCGGCTGGGCCCACCCGTCACGCACCGTGATTGCACAGGCGACGAGGATCGGCGCCACGATCGAAACTGGCGTGAGGAAGTGAAGCTTCTGGTACACGTCGCGCATGACGAGGACGCCGATCGCTGAGACCACGACGAGGACGGCCGCGCCGGCAAGGAGAACGTCGGCGGCGACGGACGGCGCGCTCACAGCCATCGCTCCAGGGCTCGAACGAACACCAGTCCGCCACCGAGCAGGAGGACCGCCAACAGCACGGGGAACTCGAAGAGCCCCGTGCGGTCGAATGCCTGCGGCAGCAGCAAGAGCACCATCACGGAAACCGAGCTCGCCGCCTCGTATGCGACGACGGCCGCCATTCTTCCGCCCTGCCGCATCGAGATACCGAGTGGGACGAGGGCGAGCAGCATCACGATCGCCGTCACAAGGAATCCCGGCATCACGTTCCTTCCGTTCCCGTTCCAGCCACGCTGTCGTCTCTTTCGATCCGTTCCAACTCGCCGATCTCGCCATCGGAGAGGACGAGGTGGTGCACGATCATCACGTTGCGTTCCCGGTCGATCCCGAGCACCAACGTGTTCGGAGCGACCGACCTGCTCGCAGTGATGAGCGCGCGCCTCGTGGCATCCTCTGTGGTGTCGGTTCCTGGGCGGACCGGCAACGCCACGAAACCGCTTCGAGGCCCTTCACCCTTCACGACCTGGCTCCACAAGGCGCCCAGCACCACACCCAGATCTCTCACGACCTCCTTCGGAAGCTTGAGTCCCTCCGCAAGCCACTCGAACCGGATTCGGACGTGCGTTCCCGCTTGGCACTGGACGACTTCAGCCAGCAACGCGCCCATGACGGCGACACCGGCCCCCACCAACAATTCCGCCAGCGCGACGGAGTCGTCGATCCAGACCCAGAAGGCCATGAGCAGCACCCACCAGACCAGGAAGGACCCGACTCGGCGAGCGCGTGGGAGGTCTTCGTGTCGCCGCCGGGCGGGGAGCGAAGCGCCGAGGTCAGCCATGGCGATCCGGCCCAATGGTCCGCAGGGTTCGAGGGGTCCGCACCGCTTGCGCGGACCTTTGACGAATCGCCGCGTACGGCGCCGCCGTTCGTCGACCTGGCTGCTCCACCGTCACCTTTCTCTCGGTCCGGGCGAATGATCGAGCGACGAACCCCTCGCTGCGCTGGGCGTGGCGGACGCTACGGCCGTTACCCGGCCCCCACCCGTGACAAACGCCCGAACGGCACCGCGAGGGCACCGGGCTCCGTGGCAGAACCCGGATCCGTTCGCGCTTCTCTTGCCCGGTCGGGCCGCGCAGGTCTCCGGTAAGTTCGTGGGCCCGTAGCGAGCGAAGGGCACGCCTCGTGACCATCGACAACGTCCTCGGACCCGAAGCTGTCGGAAGCGGTAAACCGACCATGGTCGCGGCCCCCGGCGGCGCTTCTCTCCGATGGCGGGGAGAAGGACGAAGCGCTGGGCGCGTCCTCGAGCGCCCTTTCGAGGTCGAGCACAATGGACAGACGGTCCCCGGGCTTCTCTGGACGCCCGAGGGCGCGCTGTCCTCGCCGCTCGTGCTCCTCGGGCACGGCGGGGGCGGATCCAAGCGTGAGGGTTACATCGAGCGGACGGCGAGGAACCTGGCCGGAAGGCGTGGGCTCGCGGCCGCAGCGGTCGACGGCCCCGTCCACGGCGATCGGCGCGCCGATCCTCGAGCGCCGTCGAGGCTCGTCGTGATGGAGTTCGCCCAGATCTGGGCAAACGACGGCGAGGCGATGACCGACTCGATGGTCGCCGACTGGCACGCGGTGCTCGACGTCCTCGCGACCCTGCCGGAGATCCGCGGCGACCTGTGCGGCTGGTGGGGGCTCTCGATGGGCACGATCGTGGGTCTGCCGTTCGTGGCTGCCGAGCCACGGGTCAAGGCCGCGGTCTTCGGCCTCATGGGCCTCACCGGCCCGACGAGGGTCCGGATCGAGCGCGACGCCCCGAAGGTCGTTTGCCCCATTCTCTTTCTCGCACAGTCCGACGACGTCGTCTTTCCTCGCGACCAGGCGCTCGCGCTCTTCGACGCGCTCGGCTCGACGGACAAGCGCTTCCAGTTGCACGTCGGCGGCCATGGCGATCTGCCGCTCGAGGCCTTCGAGGCGAGCGCCCGGTTCCTCGCACGACACCTGTCCGACCCTGGCGCCGCGGACGGCGGCGCGCCAAAACCTCCCTGAGCCGGTCGTCAGGCGCAGAGCCGGACCGAACCCCGTGCCGGGACGTTCGTCACTTCGAGGCCGGCGCGAGCACAGAGACCGGCAAAGACGCGCGCGTCGCGCAGCGCGCAAGCACAGGTGTCGTTGTTGAAGTAGACGTAGACGTCCTCGCCACGAGGCCAGGTGGCCGCCACCCGCTCCGACCACGACCGAAGCGCTCGTCTGCCGTAACACGGAGGCGGGAGGGATCTCCCCTCGTGGAGGCGAAGATACCCCCAGTCCGCCGTCCGCACGAGGGGCCAGCGACGCCATCTCGCATCGGCGACGCACCATGCGGCACCGCGTGCAGCGAGTATCGACCAGACGTCGTCGATGTCCCAACTCTCGTGACGCGCCTCGACGGCGACGCGGACCCCGCTCGGGAAGCAGCCGAGCGCTTCGTCGAGCCGTCCGAGGTCGACTTTCATCGTGGGTGGGAGTTGGAGGAGCACGGGGCCGAGCTTGTCACCGAGATGCCGGGCTCGGTCCATGAGCCGCGCGACAGGTTCCGCCGGATCCCGCAGGCGCTTGTTGTGCGTGAGGTAGCTGCTCGCCTTCACGGCGATCTCGAACCCCTTCGGAGTGGCGTCACGCCACCGAGCGAAGACCTCGGCGGCAGGCAGACGATAGAAGGCGTTGTTGACCTCTACGGTGTCGAACGACCGAGCGTAAAAAGGAAGCCAGTCACCGGTCCTGAGTTCCTTCGGGTAGAAGGCAGTGCGCCAGTGCCGGTATTGCCACCCGGACGTCCCGATCTTCACCGTCACACGGACTCAGTACCCCACTCGGGGTTGCGCACCTCGTCCGAGCGCTCCCGCCTGTCGGCGCGGGCGTGCGGTCGGCCTCACCGCCTCGTCATGCGGACGCGGAACGTCAGGACCAGAAGTCGTCGACCCCATACTGGTCGGTCGAGGCTGTCCAGAACTCGACCGCCTTGCCGTTCGCGACGTGCCAGATATGGGCCGACATGCCCGCGAACGACTTTCCGGGCCGCTGGCCCCTCAGGATCGCGAGGACGACGACGTGCTCGTCGTTCGCCAGCATGTCGTGGACCTCGACGGAGAACGACCCGCCGGAGAGCTCGAAGAGGTTCTGGAAGAACCCCGAGACCTCCTCGTGCCCGCGGTAGTCCCCAGCGAGAGGGTTGCGTCCCGGGACGTGCCAACGGATGTCCTCGTCGAAGATGGAGAGGACGGTCTCGAGGTCCCCCTTGGAGAACGCGTCGTATCCGCGGCGCAACAACTCTTCATTGAGGTGAGCCATCATCGCTCCTCTTCGTCGTCTCCACGCCCACCGTCGCGGACGCGACCGGGGCAATCGGCCCAGCCGTCTCGGAGTGTAGGACGACATCGATCCGGCGTCCACGGGGTGCGCCGTGCCGGGATCCGCGCGACGCGCCGTCGAGGCAAATATCGAGGCGCGGCACGAAGTAGCCTGGAGACGATGAAAGGCGACCGCGTCGAGGTCCTCGTCGATGTGGGATCGAGCGTCCAGCGATTCGAGATCGAGGCCAGCCGCGCAGGTCGGCGGGTCGAGGTCGCGAACATCCGGGGCACCGTCGAGGTGACCGAGGTCACCCGAAACGGTACGCCTGTGCGCACCGCACGGTTCATGGCAGCAAAGGTGATCGCGGTCGTGGAGCACCCGGCGAGCGACGACGAACACGAGGCGGAGGCCTCGGTTCGCCGGTCACGCGCGCCGGCTGACCATCAATTGCCCCTCTGACCCTGAGCCTTCACTGCTCGGGATGGACCTCCGAGAGCCCAGTTACCTGAAGGACAGCGACTTCAGCCGCGAGGCGTTCCTCGCGGTGCTCCCAGTTGTCCGAGCGGCTGCGACTCGAGCGGCGCGAGAGGCGCGAGCGGCGCCGCCCGGATGGAATGAACCTCGCCTTTGTTCCACGACACGGCGACGGCGTCCGGACGGAAGATCCGCGAGGCGACCGCCTCGACGCGACGGAGTCACGGAGGAGGTGTTCGAGTCGCCGGTCAACATCGCCTTCGACCACGCGGAGATCCGGCTCCACACCCTGAAGGCCGTCATGGTGGCGACCCTCGCCGGCATCGAGGTCTGAGGCGGGCTCGAAAGTCAGCCGGACCCAAGGGCGACGAGCGCCGCGTTCACCACCGCCTCGGTGCCGACGCGGAAGTGACCGAAGAGCTCGCCGACCGATCCGACCTGCCCGAAGGCGTCGACGCCCAGGGGGACGACCGGCACCCCGTGCACCGAGCCGAGCCAGCTCAGCGTCTGCGGCGCTCCGTCGAGCACCGTGACGATGGGCGCTGACCGCTCGCCTGGCGGGAAGAGCCGCTCGACGTGTCCCGTACTCCGAGAACGGCTGGCCGTGTCGACAGCCTCCATGAGCGAGGCACGCCAGTCGGCGAAGAGGCGGTCGACCGAGGTGACGTCGATGACGTTCGCCGCCACACCCTCTTCTCCGAGCGCCGACGCCGCGGCGAGCACCTCGGGGACCACGGTGCCGGACGCGACGAGGTGCACGAGGTCACCCCGAGGTGAGATCTGCCGTCCCTCGATGAGCCGGTACCCCCCGGCGAGCACGTCGGCACGCAGCCGGTCGTCCCCGACGCGCGACCGAAGCTCTTCGAACGGCGACTGCTCGACCGGGCGCGTCGAAAGTCGAAGGTACGTCGAGCCCCCGCCAGGAGCGAGCACCTGGCGCACAGCGTCGCAGAGCACCCAATCCACCGCGGTCGCAAAGGAGAGCTCCATGTACGTGACGCCGGGGAGCTCCGCACCGACTGACGGCGTCACGATCGACTGGTGTGCGCCGCCTTCGTACCCGAGCGCGACCCCCGCGGGCGTCCCCACGACGATGAAGCGCGAGCCCGCGTACAGGCTGTAGATGAAAGCGTCGAGACCCCGCAGCACGAACGGGTCGTGGACGGTGCCGATCGGGACGAGCGGTTCGCCGAATGTCATGCCCGCGGCACCGAGCTGTCCGAGCAGCAGGAACAGGTTCATTTCTGAGAGGTCCAGTTCGAAGTGTTGACCCGAAGGGCTCTCTGCCCACCGGAGCAGCTGGCTCTCCCCCGCCGGCTCAGGACGGGTCTCGGGTGAGAAGACGCCGACCCTGTTCACCCATCCGCCGAGGTTCGTCGAGATCGTCACGTCCGGTGACGCGGTGACGATCCGAGCGGCGACGTCCGCGTTGCGGGCGAGCTCGCTGAGGGCGCGTCCGAACGCTTCCTGGGTCGAGGTCACCTTCCCGACACGGGCGCCGGACGTGACGGGGACCGATGGCGAGTGGTCCACGTGGACGCTCGGTGGACTTGCGAGCCGTGCTCGGACCTCTTCGCAGAACCGACCTTCCGAGGAGCGCGGGTCGAACCGCTCCCACTCGGTGTCGGCGTCGAGGCCGACCTCGCGGCGGAGCTCGTCAATCTGCACCGGAGTCAGGAGCGCGGCGTGGTTCAGGCGGTCACCGGCGATCGGAAGCCCCCAACCTTTGACGGTGTACGCGAAGAGCACTGCCGGCCGATCCCACCGCACCGAGTGCAGCGCTCCCAGCAGCTCCACCATGTCGTGGCCGCCAAGGTCCGTGAGCACGGCGCGCAACTCGTCGTCGGGGACCTCCTCGATCACCCGTTTGACCGCTGGGTCGGCACCCGCGAGGAACCGGTCGCGGAGCTGTGCAGCAGGAAGGGTGAAGAGCGCCTGGTAGTCCTCGTTGGCCATCTCGTCGATGTGGCGGCGGAGCGCCGTGCCCTCCGGGACGGCGAACAGCGCTTGCAGGCGGCGCCCGTACTTGGCCTCCACGACCTGCCAGTCGTTCGCCTCGAAGAGCCTCTCGAGGCGCGCGGCTTTCACCCCGGGGACGACACGGTCGAGGCTCTGACGATTGAGGTCGACCACCCAAAGGACATTGGTGAGGCCCTGCACGACTGGGTCGGTGATGGCCTCCCAGACGTTGCCCTCGTCCAGCTCCGCATCGCCGACGAGCGAGAGGAATCGGCCTGCGGTCGCCTCAAGAGGGGCTGCCGGGAAGTGGTGGCGGACGTACCGGGCGGTGACCGCCCCGAAGACGGGAGCGACGGCGCCCAGCCCGACCGACCCCGTCGAGTAGTCGACGGGGTCGGGATCTTTCGTGCGGCTGGGGTAGGACTGGAGCCCTCCGTAGGCGCGCAGCTCGGTCAGGTACCGCCGGTCGAGCTGGCCGAGCAGGTAGTTCACGGCGTGGAGCACCGGCGACGCGTGGGGTTTCACCGAAACCCGGTCGGTGCGGCGGAGGAAGCCCCACCACAGCGCGGTCATGAGCGACACCATCGAGGCTGACGAAGCCTGGTGACCACCGACCTTCAGACCGTCGGGCTTCGGCCGGTCGTGGTTGGCGTAGTCGACCATACGGACCGCCAACCACAGCACGCGTCGCGCGATGTGCTCGAGGGTCTCGATCCGTTCCGGGTCGAGGCTGAATCCGCCGAACTCGCCGTCGTGAGCCGTGCGCCGATGCTACCGGCGCGACGACGGAGCGGAGATGCGACCGGCAGGTCGAGAGTTGTCCGCGTGCCCAGGCTCAGGTCATCAGCGAACGACGCACGATGACGTTCCGTGCGCCCGTTGCGTGCCGGGGCGGTGCCTCGACGAATGGCGCGGGGACGAACGCTGCGTCGAGGGGGCGGCGACCTTGTGCGACCCCTGCTGCAGCGAACGCGCCGCCCGTTTCCTGGACCGATTGGTTCGCCGCCCCGATGCGGCGGCATGTGTGGCGCCGGCACTAGACCTCTGCGCCGGGAACGCGGCCGCTAGGCCCTCGGCGGATCCCCGCCGCCCGGGCGGCGGATCCCGCGGACGTGTAGTGCACCCCGTCGGACACGAACCATGTCGGCTTCGCGATCGGAGGCCAGTCGTAGACGCGCATGTTCGGGTGCGTCGCGCAGGCGCGCACGAGCGCGCGATTCCAGGCCGCCATGTTTGTCCGGCGCGTCCCAGAGGGGTCTGCGACGAAACACGAGCACGTCAGAGCAAGACGCCACGTGCGATGCACGCGCGACATCGCCATTTCGCGGGTGGCGCACCGCGGGGCGGAGTCAGGCGAGAGCGCTGAGACCGAGGGCAAGGGCCGTTTCGTGGACGTGGGACCGTGCGAGATCTGACGCCGCGTCGACGTCTCCTCGTGTGATCGCGTCCACGATGGCGGCGTGCTGGGCGAGAGACTCCTGTCCCCTCGACGGCCGGTTTCGCACCGCGAGGCTCCCGCCTCGCACCTGCAGGTCGTGGAGCGAAGAGTAGAAACCAGCGACGAGGCGGTTTCCTGCCGCGGCGACGAGGTACTCGTGGAACTGGCGGTCGGACTCCTGGAACCCCTGAGGGTCAGCTCGCTCGAACACCTTGGTCCCCTTGGCGACGATCCGGCGCATCGCGGCGACGTCAGAGGAGCGTGCCTCCCTGCCAGCGAGGACCCCCGCGGCCCAAGGCTCAATGAGGGTCCTGGCAAGAAGGACCTCGCGCAACTCGTCGGCGCTCACCGGAACCACGAGCGCGCCGCGCTTTGGGTAGAGGGTCAGCATCCCTTCGGCGGCGAGTTGCAGGAAGGCCTCGCGGACCGGCGTGCGCGACACTCCGACAGCCTCGGCGACCTCTCCTTCGCTCAAGAGCCGGCCTCCCGCAAAGACCCCGCTCAGGATCCGGGCACGAACCCAGTCGTAGGCGCGTTTGCTGGCGGTCCCCTCGCGACGGCCCGGTGAGTTCTTGGGCTCGACCGGTTCCCGGGTCGGCGCTCCCGCCATCACCTCATTCTTGCCCCGGTCCTGCCCGATGGAATGAAGCGCCGCCCATCTGACGTTGAAATCGGTGGCGCGTTCCCGAGCGGGCCGACTCACGGCACGGTCCCATTGAGGGCCTGACCAGGGAGTTCAGCCCTCCAGGCGTCCCCGAACCCTCTCCACCGGGCATCGGCGGGTTCTAGATATAGATACATAAGAGATACGTTAGAGAGGCACAACGGATGGCGACGACAGTCCCTTCGACGACGATCCCCCCGGCTCCGGTCGGCGATGCACGGGTGGCGGGCCTCCCCGGGGCGAGCCGGTCGGCGACGCCGGGTGGTCCCTCCGAGCGTGGGCAGCGCGGGGTCGCGTTGGCGCTCATCCTCGTCGTGGCGTTCATGGTGGTTCTCGACTTCAGCATCGTGAACGTCGCGCTTGCGTCGATCGAGCGAGAGCTCCACGTCGGAGCGACCGACGTGCAGTGGGTGATCACCGGGTATGCGATCACCTTCGGAGGACTTCTCGTCCTCGGCGGGCGAGTCGCGGACCTCTTCGGCAGGCGCCGAATGCTTGTCGCGGGCCTGCTCGTGTTCTCGCTCGCATCGTTGTGGGGTGGCGTCTCGACGACGATCGCGGAGCTGGTCGCCGCGCGCGCGGTCCAGGGCATCGGCGCCGCAGTCGTCGCGCCCGCAGCCCTGTCGCTCATCACCACCACCACTCCCGAGGGGCCACGGAGGACCCGAGCGCTCGGTCTCTACGGCGCCACGGCTTCCATCGGTTTCGTCTCGGGGCTCGTGCTCGGGGGCGTCCTCGTCCAGCTCTTCGACTGGCGATCGGTCCTCTGGGTGAACGTGCCCATCGGCCTCGCGGCGGCCGCCCTTGCGCCCCTGGTCCTCCCAGAGTCGCGCGCGGCCGGTCGGATCCGGCTGGACGTCATGGGTGGCCTGCTCGTGACCGGCGCGATCGCCGCGTTCGTCTACGCGGTCTCGCTCGGTCCGGTGAATGGGTGGCTCGACGCCTCGACCATCGGAGCACTCGGGATCACCGCCCTGCTCGCGTGGGCGTTCGTCGCCTGGGAACAGCGACACCCCGCTCCGCTCGTGCGCCTCGGCATCTTGCGGCTGCCGACGCTCAGGACCGCCAATGCACTCACGGTGGCGATCGGCGCGTGGAGCGCGGGCGAACTGCTCGTGATGCCGCTCTACCTGCAGCTGGTCCTCCACTACTCCCCGCTTCTCACGGGCCTTGCGATGGCGCCTCAGGGCGTGGTCGGGTTCGTCGCGGCCTCACGCGGTCCTGCGACCGTCCGCCGGCTGGGACCGCGGAGGCTCTTGGTTCTCGCGTCGTCATCTGCTGCCCTCGGGCTGTCGCTGCTCGCGCTCTTCGCCGGGATGCACAGCTACCCCCTCGTGCTGATCGGGTTGCTCTTCGCGGGATACGGGACCGCGACCGCCATGTTCGGCTCAACCGTCGCCGCGACCAACGGCGTGCGCAATCACGAGCAGGGTCTCGCGAGCGGCCTCGTCAACATGAGCCGGCAGGTCGGCGCGGCCGCCGGGGTGGCCATGGCCGCCGCGATCATCGGCTCGAGCACGGCCGCCGGCGCAGCCGTCGGCCGAGACTCGGTGGCGCTCGGCGCGGCGTCGCTTGCCGCCGTTCTCGGTGGCCTGCTCGTCGGACGCCGCGTCGCACCGGCGGTCTCCGGCAGCGCCGACCCCGCTGCGTCGCCAGCCGCGGTCGCCGAACCTGGGCGCAAAGGCGAGATGTCGGGCACCGCCGTCAACGGGGTCGCCGACCGGAGAGACGAGGTCCGCGGTCGGGATCACAGCTCACCGCCCTCGAAGCCCTGGTCGGGACCTTGGGCGCGACCGCGACGGGTGCCGACGCAGGTCGCGGCGTGCACCGCATGCGACGAAGCATGAAAGGCGCCTGACAGCTGCAAGAAGCTGGCCCTTACGGTAGCCTCCGCAGCCAGGGCCCGGAAGTCCCGGACGAGGAGGTGCCGATGGTCAGGCTGTGGGAGCGCTTCTCGTTCCCCAATCCGGTGAACGAGACGGCCGCGCGGGTCGTGGCGGGGGGCGTCGTCGCGATGGCGGGGGCGACGGTCGCACTGGACCAGCCGCTGCTCCTCGTGCCCTTGACGTACGGGTTCGCCGCGCGGGTCGCGGCAGGTCCGACGTTCAGCCCGCTCGGGCTGCTGGCCACCCGCGTCGTCGTCCCACGGCTCCGGGTCGAACCTCGCATCGTCCCCGGACCGCCCAAGCGACTGGCGCAGGGCATGGGACTCGCGCTCTCGGGGACGGCGACGGTCCTCAGCTTCGGATTCGGTCGCCGACGCGCCGCCTACGGTGTGCTCGGCGCGCTGATCGCAGCCGCGAGTCTCGAGTCGATCTTCGGCATCTGCCTCGCTTGCAAAGCCTTCCCGCTCCTCATGAAGTGGGGCGTCATACCCCGTTCCGCGTGCGAGCAATGCGCCGACGTGTGGACGCGTATCGGTGCGGTGGAAACACAGGCGCCCGCGACCGAATCCGCCAGCCTCACCTGACGGTCGGCTTCTATCCCCGCGGGCGCTCCAGTCCGGAGGCGACGAACACGGAGAAGTGGTCGAAGCACGCCTCGCGGACCGGGAAGTTCAGACAGTCGACGTTGTCGCGGTAGGAGACCTCATCGGCCACGATCCTCCGGAAACCCTCGGCGATCTCCGCAAGGAGCGACGGTGGGTTTTCCGCGCGCATGAAGTGGCACACGAACACCCGGTGGACGCTTGTCGCGAGCCCCGCGAGCCGCGCAGTCGATGACGCGAACTGCCCGACGTCGGATTCCTCGAGTTGCGCGTAGATCGGACCGGTGTTGATCGTGTCCCCACCGAAAAGGAGACCGTTCTTCTCGTCGAACAGGCAGATGCTGTCCGGGGAATGTCCCGGGCTGTGCAGGACCCGTAGCGTCCTGCCTCCGAGATCGATCTCTTCTCCGTCATCGAGCAGGCGCGTCGCCCGGCTCGGCCTGATCGCGTACTCGGCGGGGTCGAAGGTGGCCGGGAGCGGGCGCGGGAGCGTCTCGCCGGTGAGGAGGTGGAAGTAGAGGTCGTCGGCCTCCTTGTAGGGCTGCCAGGCGTCGAGAAGTCGCGCGACATAGGCCATGTAACCGGATGCGAGTCCCTCGGGAGGCGCCGCCGCGAGCAGTGGTTCGCCGGTTCGGTGGATCGCGATGTCCTCGAAGAGGAGGTTCCCACCCGAATGGTCGAAGTGATGGTGGGTGTTGACGACGAGAACGGGCTTTCCCGAGAGCCGCCGCACCACCGAACGGATGTCGCAGATGCCGAGGCCGGTGTCCATGAGGACCGCGAGGTCCTCGCCTTCGACCAGGTAGGAGTTCACGTGACCGGGCTCCGCGATCAGCCACGCCTGGGGCTCGACCTCTCGGACGTCGAACCACCCGCGCCGGGGGAAGACAGAGCCCCAGTCGGTGTCGTCATGTCGTGTGTCTTGGCGGCCAACCGAAGGGCGCCGGTCTCGGGACGGGGCGGAATGCATCGACGGATCATTCCATGCCGCTCGTTGCTCGCAGCCGGCCGGCGCCCCGATCTCGGGGTGACGGGCAGCGACCACACAGGGCCGGTCGTTTGAGCTGATCGTTCCGACGCGCGCGAGTCCGATACGGCGGGCGATCCGGACTGGGCGGGGGGCGGCGCGAACGGGATCTGGCCGGTGCCCCGATCGCGGTGAGCGGATCCACCCGGACGGGGGTGCCGGTACGCGGAGCGCGGGTGAGGGCATGCTTGACGGGCGCTGTCCGGCGGAGCAGGCGACGGATGACACAAGGTCGAGGAGGGGTCGTGCGGAACATGCGGGCGCGAGCCGGTCGAGGGTCCTTGCGCTCCTCGGCCGCGCTCGCAGCGGCTCTCGTCGCCGTTTCGCTCTCGCTCGCGGGATGCTGGGCGGGCAACCCGAGTGGGCTCCGCAAGGGGACGAACCCCCCGGAGGTCCCCGGCGCGACGACCTCCACCCTGCGAGCGACGACCTCAGGCCCTTCGACCACCGTCGCGCCCAGCACCGTCCCGCCGACGACTGTCCCGCCGACGTCGACGTCGACGACGACGACGACCACGACCCCGCCGGTCCCTGCACCGGTCGGACCGGGCTCGAGCGGCCCGGCCGTCCTCGCGATTCAACAGCGCCTGACGTCGCTCGGCTACTGGCTCGGAACCCCCGACGGCGTTTTTGGTGACAGCACCGAGCAGGCCGTGTACGCCTTCCAGAAGGCGGCCGGCATCACGCGCGACGGTCTCGTCGGCCCGCAGACCCAGGCCGCCCTCACCCGCGGCGCCGTACCGCCGTTCCGGCCCGCAACGGGCTACGTGATCGAAGTCGACCTCGCGGACGACCTCCTCATGTTCGTGACAGGTGCCCGGGTCGAGTGGACCCTGAACACCTCGACCGGAGGCGGGTACGTCTACACACGGACCGACGTCGCCGTCACCCCAACGGGGTACTTCTCCATCTACCGGGAAGTGGACGGGATGGTCACGGACAATCTCGGGCAGTTGTGGCGCCCGAAGTTCTTCGTCGGGGGGATCGCCATCCACGGCGACTCCTACGTGCCTCCATACCCGGTGTCGCACGGGTGCGTGCGTGTGAGCAACGAGGCGATCGACTGGATCTGGACACACAATGTGGCGCCCGTCGGGACGCCGGTGTGGGTGTTCACATGACCTTCGACGGGTGCCGTCACCGCGCGGCGCCGGCGGCTCGTTTGCGCCCACCGTTTTCTCCGGCACGATCGGGGAATGCTCGATGCAGCGCCGCGCCGCAGGGGCCTGTCATCGTGTGGGACAAAGACACCTATTCCAACCTCATCCCGGGCGGGACGGTTCCCGTCGGAGACGCGACGACTCCCGGCATCTCTCGGTCTGGCTGGAGGGCGAGAAGCTCAGCGACGGCCGTCCTCGTCAGGGCCCGGCTCGGAGACGGGCACGGAAGGCGGGACGAACGGCTCCTCGTCGAGATGCACGACGAGTGCGCTGACGCCCATCGCGATCGACGCTCGTCCGGGCCCGAATCGGCGCCGAGCCGCCGGCGCGTCGAGCGGGTGGCCAGCCCGTGAGCGGCGGAGGACGATGGACCCGTTCGCGACGCTGAGCAGCGCCGCCCGATCCCGGCTGCGCGTCGCTCGGCATCCCGCCTGGGTGCAGCCGATGCTTGCGACGTTGACCGAGGCGCGTTTCTCCGACCCCGGGTGGATCTTCGAGCGCAAGTTCGACGGCGAGCGCGTGCTCGCGTTCCGCGAGGGGGCTCGGGTGCGACTCCTGTCACGGTCGCGCCAGCACCTGGACGGCACGTACCCCGAGCTCGTCGACGCGCTCGGCAGCGAAGTCCCGGAGGACTTCGTCATCGACGGCGAGGTGGTCGCCTTCCACGGTCACCGCACCAGCTTCGCCCGGCTGCAGGGACGCCTCGGGATCAGCGATCCCGCCCAAGCGCGGGCGAGCGCGGTCCGCATCTACTACTACGTCTTCGACATCGTGCACCTCGACGGACACGACCTGCGCGCGCTGGCGCTTCGGGACCGCAAGGCGCTCCTTCGCAACGCGATCACGTTCACGGGGCCGTTGCGATTCACCCCGCACCGCAATACCTGGGGCGAGCACTACGCCGAGGAGGCCTGCCGGTGGGGATGGGAGGGTCTGATCGCCAAACGAGCGGATGCTCCCTATGTCGGGCGCCGATCCGCTGACTGGCTCAAGATGAAGTGCTCGGCCTCCCAGGAGCTCGTGATCGGCGGGTTCACGGAGCCGGCGGGTTCGCGGGTGGGCCTCGGCGCGCTCCTGGTCGGGTACCACGACGGCGCCGGCCTCCGGTACGCCGGCAAGGTCGGGACCGGCTACACGAGAGAACTCCTCACGGAGCTCCGTCACCGCCTTGACGCGATCGAGACCGCGGACCCTCCCTTCGTCAATGCACGCAGCATCCCGCGTCGCGGCGTGCACTGGGTCCGCCCCGAGCTCGTCGCGGCAGTGACCTTCTCGGAGTGGACGACCGACGGCAAGTTGCGCCATCCGCGCTTCGACGGGCTCCGCACGGACAAAGCCGCATCCGAGGTCGTCCGGGAGCGTCCGCAGCGAGGTCGTCGTGGCTCGCGGTGACGTCCGCGGTGGCGCAAGCGTCCGGCGCGCGCGTCACGGCGGCGACATCGAGCTCACCGTTGGCAGGCGCCGGTTCGCGCTCACCCATCCCGAGAAGGTGCTGTTCGCCGACGACGGCATCACGAAGGCCGACCTCGTCGCGTACTACCGCGACGTGGCCGGCCCCATGCTCGAGCACGTCCGCGGCCGCCCCCTCATGCTCCAGCGATGTCCCGACGGCCTCGCCGGCGGCTGCTTCTACCAAAAGGAGGCATCCCGTCACTTTCCCGACTGGATCCGCACGCTCGAGGTCGCCAAGGCCGGCGGGACCGTCCGCCACGTCGTCTGCGACGACGAGGCGACCCTCGCGTACCTCGCGGGCCAAGCCAGCGTCGCCTTCCACCCCTGGCTCGCGCGTGCGGACCGGCTCGACCGCCCGGACCGGGTGATGTTCGACTTCGACCCCTCCCGTGACGACTTCCCCGCGGTCCGTGCAGGGGCCGAGGCGGCCGGCCACCTGCTCGCGGAGATCGGCCTCACGCCCTTCGTCGCGACGACCGGATCACGCGGCCTGCACGTCGTCGCCCCGCTCACGCGCAGGTCCAGCTTCGAAGAGGTCCGCACGTTCTCCCGGCGCGCGGCAGACCTGCTCAGCGCATCCGACCCCGAGCGCCTCACGACCGAGGCGCGCAAGGAACGTCGGCTCGGCCGGGTCCTCATCGACGTGATGCGCAACGCCTACGGACAGACCGCCGTCGCGCCGTACTCGGTGCGGACGATCCCGGGAGCACCGGTCGCAACGCCTCTCGAATGGTCAGAGCTCGGGAGCGCGCGCCTCGGCCCTCAGCGTTTCGGGCTGAGGAACGTCCGAGAACGCCTGGACGCCCGCGGCGACCCGTGGGCGGGCCTCCAACTTCACGCCCGGGCGCTCGGGCCCGCGCAGCGACAGCTGGACGAGCTCACGCGGACCCGTCGGCGCGCGAGCTGACCGATCGCAGCGGGCCGCCCGGTCACAGTGGCTCCGGCGCGGCAAAGAGGTCGCCGTGGCGCCCGATTCGCTCCAGGACGTCGGTCGAGACGAAGCGGAGCCGCTCCGGGTCGTCCGACGCGGCGCACGCCTCGACCTCTTCGAGGGTGACCGGAGTCGACACGGTCGGCCAGGGCCGGGCGCGCAACGAGTAGGCGGAGACCGTCGTCTTCGCAGGCACGTTCTGGCTCCAGTCGATGAGGACCTTTCCCGGCCGAAGGTCCTTGCGCATGTTCGACACGACCGCGTCCGCGTGCGCACGCTCGACCGCCTGGGCGATCCTTCTCGACTCCTCGCGCACTGGTTCCCAGGCTCGCGGCGGATCGAGTGGGACGTACAACTGGAGGCCCTTCGACCCGCTCGTCTTCGCGAGCACCGACGCGTGGCCGAAGTCGGGAAGGACGTCGAGCAGCCAGGCGGCGACCCGGCAACAGTCGACGACCGTCGCCGGCGCGCCCGGATCGAGGTCGAACACCATCTGGTCGAACGGGCCGTACTCGGACGGACGCACGGAGCGCCACAACGGCACGTGCAGTTCGAGCGCGGCGAGGTTCGCGGCCCAGACGAGCGACGGGAGGTCGCCGATCGCGGGGAACCGGATCATCGCCCCGTCGCCCGCGCGGCTCGAGTGCGGGACGTCGATGGAGGCGACCCAGTCGGGCGCGCCGCGTGGGACACGCTTTTCGAAGAACGACTGGCCGCCGACACCGTCGGGATAGCGAACGAAGGTGACCGGACGGTCCGAGAGATGCGGAAGCAGTACCGGGGCGACGTGGACGTAGTAGGAGATCACGTCGGCCTTCGTGAAGCCGGCTTCGGGATAGAGCACCTTGTCCAGGTTCGTGAGCGTGAGTCGCCTTCCCCCGACTTCGGTGATGGTCGCCTCAGGGCTCACGTACCACGTCCTGTGGCAGGGTTGTCCGCAGGCCGCGCCACGACGGTGCTCGCAACCGGCCGCCGCGCGTCCACTCGGCGAAGCAGACCTCGCCCACCACTTCGGGCTCGACCCACGTCGCCCCGACGGCCTCCGCACGCGGCAGGGCGCTCGTAAACGGGGGCGTCTCGCGCCGCAGCGGGCCGAGGAGCGCTTTCAGCTCGGCGAGCGCCGCGTCGCTGAATCCGGTGCCGACCTTCCCGGCGTACTCGAGTCCGCCGTCGTGCGGGATCCCCACCAGGAGCGCCCCGATGCGCTCGACGCGGTGACCTTGCCCCGGGCTCCATCCCCCGACGATCACCTCCTGCGTGCGCGTGAGCTTCACCTTCACCCATTCGTTGCTGCGCTGGCCTGGCTGGTAGGGGCTGTTCGCCCGCTTGGCGACCACGCCTTCCAGCCCGGCCGAGCGCGCGGCCGAGAGCACGTCAGCGCCGGGCCCCGGGAGGGCCGGCGGGACCACCCAGTGGTCGCCGGCGAGCCCGAGCCCTTCGAGAAGGCGCCGGCGGTCGCTGTAGGGAAGGCCGAGCGTGGCTGCGCCGTCGAGATGCAGGACGTCGAAGATCATGTAGGTCACCGGAATCCGAAGCGCGACCCTGCGGACCTTGGCGGCGTCGTCGAGGTTCATCCTCGGCTGCAACGCCTCGAAGCTCGGCCGTCCGTTCTCGTCCAGCGCGACGATCTCGCCGTCGAGGACGACCTGCCGGGAGCCGAGCTCCTCGCCGAGCTTGCGGAGCTCGGGGTACGTGACCGTAATGTCACGGTCACGGCGCGACATCAGGCGCAGGCGGCCGCCTTCGACGTACGCGACCGCGCGGACCCCGTCCCACTTGAACTCGTACCTCCAGTGCGCCTCGTCGCGCGGCAGCGTCCCAGCTGCGGCGAGCATTGGGCGGACGAGCTCGGGAAGCGGCTCCCAACCCGCCGGTGCGGGATCCTCACGGTGGATCATCCAGTTCTCGTCCTTGGTCTGGAACAGGACGAAGCGGGCGTCGACCCGCCCACCGTGGAGATGGAACTTCACCTCGCGGTCCGTCCACGTTGTGGCGTCGTAGGTGCCGCGGTCCCAGATGGCGACCTCGCCAGCGCCGTACTCACCCTTCGGGATCGTCCCCTCGAACGAGCCGTACTCGAGCGGGTGGTCCTCGACGTGGACCGCAAGATGGTTCGTTCGCTTGTCGGTCGGCAGGCCCTTGGGGACCGCCCACGACACGTAGACACCGTCGCGTTCGAGCCGCAGGTCCCAGTGCAGGCGTCTCGCGTGGTGCTCCTGGATGACGAACGACAGGGCAGCGCGCTTGCGCCGAGGCCGCCTGGTGACCGCGGGGGGCGGCACCGGTTCAGGCGTGCGCGCTGGGTCGCGCTTCTTGCGGTAGGCGTCGAGCGGCGGCGTCAGGCCACTCTACGGCCGGCGCGAGCGATGACGGGCAGGCGTCGAGGGTTCAGGCGAGTTTCGCGGCCGCGGCCGATGCGACCGCGTCGGGTGCGACGGCGCTCGCGCGGGCGGCTCGGCCGAGAAGACCGCGGAGGTACTCGGCGAGCCCGAGGGCGGCGGCGCGCGCGTCGCCGGCAACCAGGGGCACCGGTTCGCAACGCGGGTCGAGCCCCGACACGGCGAGGAGAGCGGTCCGAAGCGCCTGCATCGCATCGATCAGCCCGGTCGCGCCGACTGCGTGCCGTTCCATACAGACCGAAAGGGCGAGCGGCAGCGTGAGCGGCGCGCTGGAGACGGCCTCGTCTGTCGCCTGGGCGAGCGCGGCGGCGACCTCCGCCGCAACTGTGGCGTCGTCGTCCGCCTGGTCGGGTGCAACCTCGTCCTCACCGTCGCCGCCCTGGATCAGGAAGAGCCGCGGGAGAACCCCTCCTTCCCGGCCCTCGGTGCTGCGCGGTGTCTCCGCGGACATGCCCAAAGCATCGCAAGGGGGTGTGACAAGGTGGTGGATGGGAGGGGCCAGAACAGCGCAAGCCAGCGCGCCATGGGCCCGCCGCTGCAAGGCACCCGTGAGCGTCTACCCTGGTCAAGAGGGCGAATTCCTGGTTGACTGGAGGGTCGGACAAAGAAAGGGGCTGCCATGGCCAGGGCCGTCTGGACCGGCTCGCTCAGTTTCGGGCTCGTGAACGTCCCCGTCGCGCTCTTCGGGGCCACGGAAGAGAAGTCCATCCGCTTCAACCAGTTCCAGGCGGGGACCTCCGACCGAATCAGGAACAAGCGCGTCAACGAGCGCACGGGCGAGGAGGTCGCCTACCAGGACGTCGCGAAGGGCTACGACCTCGGCGGCGGGGAGTACGTGATGCTGACGCCCGAGGAGATCGCCTCGGTGGCTCCGGGGAGGTCACGAACCATCGACGTGTCGGCGTTCGTCGACCTGACCGAGATCGACCCGGTCTACTTCGACCGGCCCTACTACCTCGCACCCCCCTCCAAGGGCGCCGGAAAGGGCGGTGAGCGGGCCTACGCGCTGCTCCGCGACGCCATGATGCAGGCGAACAAGGTCGCCCTGGCGACGTTCGTGATGCGAGAGAAGCAGTACCTCGTTGCCATCCGGCCCCGTGAAGACGCGCTCGTGCTCGAGACCCTCCTCTACGCCGACGAGGTCCGCACACCGGTCGAGGAGATCGACACCCTGCCGGTCCAGGCGGAGTGGACCGAGCGCGAGCTCGAAATGGCCGAACTTCTCATCGAGTCGATGAAGACGGACTGGGATCCTGAGCTCTACAAGGACACCTACCGCGAACGTCTCGAGGACCTGATCGAGCAGAAGCGCTCCGGCGAGGTGGTCGCAGTCGAGCCGCCGGCGCCGGAGGGAGCGCCGGTCGTCGACCTCCTGCAGGCGCTGGAGGCGAGCATCCGCGCGACGCGCTCGGCACGCGATGCCGACGGGACAGCGACCGAGGCAGCGGTCGGCGCAGGTGGGAGGCGTCCGAGCCGAGCCCCATCCAAGCGTCCGGCCCCGAAAGCAGCAGCGAAGAAGGCTGCGGCGAAGAAGTCGTCCGCCCCGCCGCAACCCGCAACCGCACGACGCCGCAAGGCCTCCTGACCCACCCCGCACGCGCTCCCCGTACGCGGGTTCGTTGCCGAGCCCTACTCGACGATCACCGAGCTCTGCCGCACGCGCTGGTGGAGCGGCCTCACGGAAAGGATCACGCGTTCAGAGACGATCCGCGTGTCGTCGAACCTCGTGCCGGTGTACTTCTTGGCGAGCCGGTCAATGTGATCGAGCGCCGGTTGCCCGAAGACGTGGTCGTCGACCACGCCGCGGACTGACGCGTAGTGACCGTCGTCCGCGTGGTCGACGACCAGAAGGTGCACCCGCGGATCGCGAAGGACGTTGCGGTACTTCAGGCGGTGGCGTTCCGTGTTGACCAGCAGCCGATCACCGGCTTCGTCCGCGTCCACCCATACCACGCTCGCGACGGGGGCGCCGCCGGGCATGAGCGTGGTCAGGCTGGCGAGGTTCGCACCCCGTGCGAGCTCCAGCACGTCCGGATCGATCCGAGCCACGCTCGGTACCTCCTCGCGGTGTTCTACTCCTCAGTACCGCCGGCGTAAGCGCTCGACGCGCTGGTCGGCGTCGCGCGCGGCGCGCTCTGCAGTCTCGCGGACATGCCTCGCGTCGCGCGCGTCTCGTTCGGCATCGGCGACCGCGGTGCGCAGGCGCTCCACCTCCGCTTTCGCTCCGACGAGTTCCGTCCTCACGTGCTCGAGCGCCCGCTCGGCCTCGGCCTCCCGTCTCCGGGCCCCGTCGGCGTCACGCCCCGCTCGCTTGGCGTCCTGCACCGCCGGTCGCAGCTCGACCGAACCGGGCCCGGCAGCGGCACGGTCATTCGAGCGCGCTCGTGGTCGCGTAGGTGGGCCAGAGCCTCGAGAGACCTCCTTCCTCGCCGTCTGCGACGGCGCCGCGCCCGGAGGGTCACCGAAGCCCAGGCCGGAGTACTGGAGGGCGCGGAGCAGCCGGCCGGCGCGCAGCTCGGCGGCTGCCGACGAGTCGATCGACGCGGCCTCGAGGGTCTGTTCGAGCTCTCGTACCGTCGTCTCCGTGACCGGCTGACGTCGCTCGCGCGCCGCGGTCTGGGCGGCTCTCACCAGGGACGCGACCGCATCGCGGCGGCGGCCCGAGAGGTGGCGGAGCTCCTCGCCCGCGAGCTCAGCCTGGGCGTCGCGCAGCGCGGCGCCGATCGAGAGCAGCTCCTCCACCTCGTCGGGTCGGTCACGGATCAGCATGTTGGCGAGCCAGGCGCTCGTCGTCGGCTTCGACAGCTTCTTGATCGCGTCGGAGAGCCGGCGGTCTCCTTCGGATCGTGCCTCGTTCGCACGCTGATCGCGGATCGCCGTGAACTCGGACGGGGAGATCCCGTACAGCTCGTCCGCAACGGCGCCCAGGTCCACGCAGGTCGATTCTCCCCCGTCGTGGGGCCCCGCGTCAGCGTCGGCCTCCGTGGCGCCGGAAGCCACCGAATGGGCCGCCATCGTGGCCGCCTCGGGACCACACCGGCGGTGGCCGGCTGACTGGGCTCACACGATGTGGAACCCCGTCGAGATGCAGCTCGAGGGCCGTCAGGACGACCGCAACGTCGAAGTGCTCCTGCCCGACCCGTTCGCCATGTCCCCCGGGGCTGAACGGCTCAGCCCTCGCCCCGACCGTCCTCGGAGACGGCCCGGCGGACCTCCTCGTTGTGCTCGCCGAGGAGTGGAGGCGGCCGACGCGCGGAACCGGTGGCTCGGCTGAAGCGAACGGGGTTGCCGGGGACCTCGACGGTGCCCGCGATCGGGTGCTCGAGGCGCCAGACGAGGCCCTGCGACCGCACCTGCGCGCTTGCGTAGACCTCGTCCAGGGACTTGACGGCCCCCGCGGGCACGCCCGCTTCGGTGAAGCGCTGCAGCCACGCGGCGACGGGCTCGGTGAGAAGTACGGCCTCGACGAGCGCGTGCAGCGCAGGGCGGTTCTCGCAACGCTCGTCGTTGGTGGTGAACCGCTCGTCTGTCGGCTCGAGGCCGATGACGACGGCGAACCGGCGCCAGATGGCGTCGTTCCCGACGCCGATCACGATCGGTCCGTCGGCCGCCTCGAACGTCCCGTACGGGGCGACCGTCGGATGGAAGCGGCCGGAGCGTCCCGGAACCTCCCCGCCGATGAGATAGCGGGTGCCCTGGTACACGTGCATGCCGATCTGGCCGGCGAGCAGGGACGTCGACACGCGCTGGCCGAGGCCGCTGCGGTGCCGCTCGAGGAGGGCGGCGAGGACGCCCACCGTCCCGAAGAGGCCCGCGGCCAAATCGGCGATCGGAACGCCGGACCTCATCGGAGGACCTCCCGGCTCCCCCGTCATGCTCATGACACCCCCCTCCGCCTGGAGGATCTGGTCGTAACCCACGCGGTCGCGCTCCGGTCCGTCGCCGCCGAACCCGCTGATGGACAGGCGGACGAGCCGCCTGTTCGTCTGTTCGAGCCACGCGTCGTCCATCCCGAGGCGCGCAAGGACGCCCGGTCGGAAGTTCTCGACGAGGACGTCGGCCCAGCGGACGAGATCCTCCACGAGCGGCCGGTCCGCCGGATCCTTCAGGTCGATCTCGACGCTCCGCTTGTTCCGGTTGACCGAGAGGAAGTACGTGCTCTCCTCGGCCCCTTCAGGCCCGACGAACGGCGGCCCCCAGGCACGGGTGTCGTCACCGGATCGCGGTTGCTCGACCTTGACGACATCGGCGCCGAGGTCACCGAGGAGCATCGTCATGAAGGGCCCGGCGAGGACTCGTGAGAAGTCGAGAACACGGAGTCCGGCGAGGGGAAGGGAGCTGTCCGACGTGCCGGCTGTCGTCGGGACGTCGCCGTCCGCGGAGAAGTCGCGCATGGATCCTTCCTGAGATCGGGGCCGCTGGTCGGTTCGTCGGCCTGGTCGCTCCACGATCCCAGATCGCGGGGCTAGTCGCGGCCTTCGTCGCCCCGGTTCGTGTCGCTCGCCACGACCGCCTCGACGCCCTCGAGCTCGGACAGCTCCGCGGCGAGGTCGTTCACCGACGCCCTTCCGTGCACGAGCATCGTCACCTCCACCGTCCTCACAGGGGCGAGCGCCTCGATCGCCTCCTCAGTTCCCGCACGACGGCCGTCGCGCCCGTCGCCGCCGCCGCCCCCGCCGCGGGCGACGCGGCCGCCGTGGCCGTTCCCGCCGTCGGAGAGGCCGGGAGCGGCATGTCCCCACGCCTCGGTGGAGACGTCGTCGATCGCAAAGCCGCGATCGGTCGCGACCTGCAGGAGCCGTCGCAGGATCCCTCGGCCTGACGGGTATCGGATCCGGAGGACCGAGATGGCGCTCGAGGACCGCGGGAGGCGGCGACTGATCTCCGGGAACGCCCCGGCGACCAGGAAGTAGATGCCGGTCGTGAAGGCCGCGAGGACGGGCAGACCGGCCCCGGCGCAGGCTCCGACGGCGGCGGTCGTCCAGATGGTGGCGGCAGTCGTGAGTCCCCGAACCGAGTCGCGACGGACGAAGATGATCCCGGCGCCGATGAACCCTACGCCGCTGACGATCTGCGCGGCGACACGCGACGGGTCGAGGAGGACGCGACCGGGTTGGATGACGTCGCCGAAGCCGTACTTGCTCACGAGCATGAACAGGGCCGCACCGACCCCCACCAGCGTGTGGGTGCGAAGTCCCGCGCTCTTCTGCCTGATCTCGCGCTCGAGACCGATGGCGGCCGAAAGGAGGAGGGCGAGGCCGATCTCTCCCACCTGGCGCCACCCCTCACCTCCCGAAGTGGCCACGAGCGACCCGACGAGTCCCGAGCCCATCAGTGCGATCCTGCCCACCGTCATCGGGACGAAACGCCGGTGACCGTGTCGAAGGCCTCGCCGGCTACGCCCGGATCCGCTCCGACTTCGGGTCGTAGAGCGGCGTGAGCGACCCGCGGGCCCCGTACCGCTCGCAGGCGATCTCGATCTCGTAGGGCTCGGCCTCGAACCACGCCCGGTCTACAGCGGCGCCGGGCCCGACGACCGGGCGCGAGTCGACGTACCCCAGGGCGACCGGGCGCCCGAGGGTGTAGCCGAACCCGGCAGACCCGAGGCGCCCGACGAGGACCCCGGCCCGATAGACCGGTTCCTCGTGGAGAGGCACGGCAGCAGGGTCGTCCAAGAGGAACTGCACGAGGCGCCGAGTCGGCGACCCCGACTCCCGGGCGGCATGGAGCGCGTCCCTCCCCAAAAAGCCCCCCGGCTTGTCCCAGGCGACGGCGAAACCGAGTCCCGCCTCGAGGGGGTTGTCGAGCGGCCCGAGGTCGTGGCCGTAGCTCCGGTATGCCTTCTCGAGGCGCAACGTGTTGAGCGCGAAGTACCCGGCGTGGCGGAGCCCGGACGCGTCACCCGCGTCGCTCAGGACCCCGTGGAGGTGCGGCGCCATCTCGGCGCTGACGAGGAGCTCCCAGCCGAGCTCTCCAACGTAGGTGAGGCGGGTCGCCCAGACGAAGCCGTAGCCGAGATCGATCTCCTTCGCGGTGGCGAACGGGAACGCGTCGTTCGAGAGGTCCGCGTCCGTGAGCGGTTGCAGCAGGCGACGCGACTCGGGACCCATCACCGTCAGCATCGCCAACGCCGCGGACACGTCGAGGACGGAGACGTGCTCGTCGGTGAGGGTGTGGCGAAGCAGCCAGTCCCGGTCTCGCACAAGCGTGGCAGCCGCGGTCAGGACCAGGTACTCCGTCTCCGAGACGCGCGTGACCGTGACGTCGGCCTCCATCCCGCCGAACTCGTTCAGCCACTGCGTGTAGACGACGCGTCCGGCGTCGACACCGACGTCGTTCGCGCAGACGCGCTGGAGGAGCGCGGCGGCGTCGCGGCCGACGACGCGCAACTTGCCGAAGGACGAGACGTCGAAGACGCCGGCGTTCTCGCGAACGGCCTCGTGCTCCTCGCCGACCGCCTCGAACCAGGGCGGTCGACCGAACGTGAGCGGCTCGTGCTCGCGGCCGGATCCCGCCCCGACGGCGTACCAGTTCGCTCGCTCCCAGCCGGCAACCTCGCCGAACACGGCCCCACGGGCCGCCACCTGCGCGTGCAGGGGGCTCAGCCGCAGGCCACGCGCGCTCGTCCGCTCCTGGAAGGGCCAGTGCACCTCGTACGCAAGGTCGAGGGTCTCGGTGACGCGGGCCTCGAGGTACCGACGGTTCGTCTGGTGGGACGCGACCCGCCTCGGGTCAGCCTCGAGCAGGTCGAGCGGCGGTCGTCCGTCGACGATCCAGTCCGCGAGGACCTGCCCGGCTCCCGGTCCTGAAAGGAAGCCGATCGAGTTGAACCCGCACGCTGCGAAGTAGTTCCGAACGCCAGGGACTTCCCCGAGGTGGTAGATGCCGTCGGGCGTGAAGCTCTCGGGCCCGCAGAAGAAGAGCCGGACGCCGATGTCCTCGAGGAGAGGGATCCGTCGGACCATCTGCTCGTAGAACGGGGCCAGGTGATCCCAGTTCTCCCCGAGCGTCGTGAACTCGGCATCCGCCGGGATCCCGCCCGAAGCCCACGGTTCGCTACCCGGCTCGAAGAAGCCCACCATGAGCTTGCCGGCGTCGTCCTTCACGTAGGAGTAGTCGTCGCCCGACTTGAGCGTCGGCATGTCGGGCGGCAACCCGGGCACCTCCTCGGTCACCACGTAGTAGTGGTGGAGGGCCTGGAGCGGCAACCGGATGCCCGAGCCGGCCGCCACCTCGCGTCCCCACATCCCGGTGCAGTTGACCACGTACTCGGCTTCGATCTCGCCCTCCCGGGTCCGGACGCCGACGGCGCGACCGCCGCGCACCACGACCTCTTCGACGGGGAGCTGTTCCACCACGGTCGCGCCGCCCAACCTGGCGCCCCGTGCGAGCGACATCGCCGAGTCCGAAGCGTTCCCGCGGCCGTCGTTCGGGAAGTGCAGCGCGCCGACAAGCTCCGACGTGTCGAGGAGGGGGAAGAGCTCTGCAACCCGGCCGGCGTCGACGAGCTCCACGTCGATCGCGCTCCCGCGACACGCCGACGCCTGGTGCCGGAGCTCGGTCCAGCGGTCCGTCGAAAAAGCGAGATGCAAGGTGCCGGTGCGCCGGTAGCCGGTGCCGAGACCGGTGGCCTCCTCCAGGGTCTCGAAGATTCTGATGCTGCGCTCCACGATCGAGCGCATCCCGTGCGTCGGCCGCGCCGTCGTCACCAGCCCCGCGGCGTGCCACGTCGTCCCGCTGGTGAGACGCCTGCGCTCGAGGAGCACCACGTCCGACCACCCTCGGGCGGTCAGGTGGTACGCGGTGCTGCAGCCGAGCATCCCACCGCCAATGACGACGACCCTGGCCCGCGAGGGGACGGACGACGGCCGGACTGGGCCGGGCGTGCCGTCCTCGCGCGCGCCTGCCAGCTCCGTCACGACCGACCGCTCCTTTCCGGGCACCGCCATGTCAGTTCGACCACACGCCGACGCCCATGGTGGCATCACGGAGGTGGCTCCGCTGGCTGGAACGACTCACGAGTCGGCCCCCGGGCCACCCGTGGGCGGCGAAGCAACCGCCGGAGTCCCTCGACGTCCGGCCACGGTCCGGCTCCCGGCGTCCTGGTTGGTCGTGCCCGGCGATCATCCAGGTCAGACCATAAAACGGCCACGAATGAAGGTATGATTGTCGCGGCCGATTCTGTCAGGGGCTGGGGAGCCATGAACTACGACGTCGAGGTCGACGGCAAGCTCATATCCACGTGGATGCGCGAGGCGGAGCAGTTCCGATCCGTCGTGGCGAACGTCCCCGGGATCGTGTACCGCTCCGAGTGCCGCGAACCGTGGCGCATGTTCTTCATCAGCGACTACGTCGAGTCCCTGCTCGGCTACCAGCCGGACGACTTTCTCGGCGAGGCCAGGGTCACCTTCGGGGAGCTCCTCTACCCGCCGGACCACGACCGCATCAACGCCCTCCTCGAAGAGGCGCTCGCCGGATCGCCCTCCTACTCGATCGAGTACCGGCTCATCAAAGCCGACGGCGGCGTCGCCTGGGTCGAGGAACACGGCCGGATCATCCGAGACGACGACGGCTCTCCGCTCTGGCTCGACGGCGTCATCTTCGACCTCTCGAGGCGCAAGGCTGCAGAGGACGCGCGCGATCGGGCCGAGGCCGAGCTCAGGCACCAGGCCCTCCACGACCCCTTGACCGGGCTGCCGAACCGCGCGGTCGTCCTCGACCGCGCGAAGCAACTCGTCACAGACGGCACACGGGCGGGCGCGGACATCTCCGTGCTGTTCATCGACCTCGACGACTTCAAGCAGGTCAACGACGAACTCGGTCACCAGGCCGGAGACGCAGTGCTCCGGCAGGTCGCGGACCGCCTGTTCGGTGCGCTTCGCGCCACGGACATCATCGGTCGGGTCGGTGGCGACGAGTTCATCGTGATCCTGGAGGGCGGATCACTGTGCGCGCGTGCCGAGCAGGTTGCGAGCCGCGTCCGTGAAGTGCTCGCGGAACCCTTCGTGCTCGACGACTATCCGGGCATGCCCGTCAGCGTCTCGGCCAGCATCGGCATCGTGGTGGGCGCCCGCGCGACGGCCGACGAACTCCTCAACGACGCGGACATCGCGCTGTACCAGGCAAAGGCCGCGGCGAAGGGCGGCCACGTCGTGTTCTCGCCCGAGATGAGATCGCTCCGGAGGCGCGCGGGGGTCTGAGCCGTGGAGATGGCGCCTCCGCTCCGGCGCCGCCGATCAGCTGGGCTGCGGGACGATCCGGATGTACGGCTTCGGCTCCTTCCAGTCGCCGAAGATCTTCTTGGCTTCCTCGTTGTTGACCGAACCGGCGATGATGACGTCCTCCCCCGGCTTCCAGTTGACCGGCGTCGCAACCCGGTGCTTCGCGGTGAGCTGGAGAGAGTCGACGACCCGCAACACTTCGTCGAAATTGCGACCCGTCGTCATGGGGTAGACGAGAACGAGCTTGATCTTCTTGTCCGGTCCGATGACAAAGACGTTGCGCACGGTCTGGTTGTCAGCCGGCGTCCGCGACTTTGCATCGCCGGACGTCGAGGCCGGCAACATCCCGTAAGCCTTCGCGACGGCGAAGTCCTCGTCGGCGATGATCGGGTAGTTCGGGGCTGCGCCCTGGGTCTCTTCGATGTCGGACGCCCACCGCTCGTGGTCACCCGTCGAGTCGACCGAGAGCCCGATGATCTTGACCCCGCGCTTGTCGAACTCCGGCTTGATCCGTGCCATGTAGCCGAGCTCCGTCGTGCAGATCGGCGTGAAGTCCTTCGGGTGCGAGAAGAGCACCGCCCAAGAGTCACCGATCCAGTCGTAGAACCGGATGCGGCCCTGGGTCGTGTTGGCCTCGAAGTCCGGGGCCGTGTCTCCGATGGTGAGGGTCATGCGCTCCTCCTGTCCGTCTTGCCATGGTCTTTGCGACGTCGTGCTCTTCGACGTCGTGCTCTTCGACACGGGGTGAACAGTGGCTCCCGTGGCCGGCCGCCCAGTGCGGGAATCAAACTAACCAACCCGCAGGCCACGTCAACCTCTCGCCGCAGCGCTTCACCCCACGAAAGAAGACTCAGTCGATCGGCTTTGGTGATGATAGTCGCCCGGCCGCGCGGTCGCTGCCGGCCGCAGGTACGGAGCTCGGATCGGTGTTCACCGGAACCAGCCCTCGGGCCGGCCCTCCCACATGGTCCTAGTCGCGTACGGCCACCGGACGGAGTTGGCGGCGCGTCGGCCGTGACAGCGCCTCCAGGCCGGTCGGCCGGCCGAGCAAGTACCCCTGGGCCAGCGCGACACCGAGGTGCCGGACGGTATTGAACTCGTCGGCGGTCTCGATCCCTTCGGCGACGACCTCTGCACCGATGTCCTTCCCGAACGAGACGAGCGACGACGCCAGGCTCCTGCGCACGGGATCGACGTCGATCCCGTGGATGAGCTCCCGGTCGAGCTTGATCACGTCCGGCGCAAGCTTGATGATGTGCGAGAGGCTCGCGAACCCGGCCCCGGTGTCGTCGATCGCCAGCTGCACCCCGAGATCCCGGACGTACTGGAGGGCCTCGCGGACCTTCGGATAGTCGTGGATCGCGACGTGCTCGGTCAGCTCGATGACGAAGCGGTCCCCGCCGATCCGATGGAAGAACGAGACGAGCTTCGGATGGCTGATGAGCTGCGGGCTGATGTTGACCGCCAGCCTCACGTCGGGCGGGATCGCATGGAGCTGGCGGGCGGCCGCTTCGGCGGCGGCGAGTTCGAGCTCCGTCCCGAACCCGGCCTGCCACGCGTCGGCGAACCAGGCGTCGGGTGCCCGGTAAGGCTGGGGGGTGAACCGCGACAGCGCCTCGACCATCGCGACGCTTCCGTCGCAGACCCTGACGATCGGCTGGTAGACGATATCGAAGAGGCGGTTGGCGAGGACCGCTTCCACCCGTTTCGCCGCCTGGAGGTCCGAGAGCACTCCCGGCCGCAGCACGTTCGCGACGAAGTTCGATATCACGGCGGGGTCGAGCGCTGCCTCGGTCCCGCTCGAGCGGCGAGTCGCCGACACGACATCGCCCGCCGCCTCGTTGAGCGCTTGCGCCGCGGTGACGACGGCGGTCATGAACGAGGACAGACCCGCCAGCGTGGCCACGTCGCGATCCGAGAAGGCGTACGGCTGGGTCGAGGCGACGTTCACCGCCCCGGCGGTCCCCCCCGAGTAGTGCAACGGCACGCAGATCAGTGACGCAGCCCCGGCGACACGCCGACCCTCGCGGTCGATTCGTGGGTCCTTTTCGGCGTCGTGAGAGCGAAGCGTGGCCCCGAGCTGGACCGCCAGACCCGAGAGGCTTCCGTCGATCGGGAAACGCATGCCGATCAACCCTTCACAGATGCCGGTGGCGCAGACGCAACGGAGGTCGCCTCCGTCGACGAGCTCGACCGCTGCGCCGTCGGCGGACGGGATCGCCCGTAGCGTCTCTTCGGTGATCCGCCGCATGGCGACGCCAGGGTCACTGAACTCGTAGAGGATCCGCGCGACCTCCCCGAGCGCGGCTTCCGCGCCGTCGTCAGCGTGCACCGACCCGCCCTTGTCGAGCGGTCCATGGCCCATCCCCATGTCCCCCTTTGCGGCTCCTCCGGATCCTAGGAATCCGGAAGCGCCTTCAAATTAGCACCTGATTTGCTCCATCTCTACGGCAACCTTTGCGCTCCGGCAACGACGTGGCCCCGAGACCCCAGATCCGCACTCGACGGAGGGCCTCTGCTGCGGGCCGGCCCGAATCGACCCGTCGAATGGGGCGGTGGCGAGGGTCACCTCCGACAGGGCCGCGTGGTGGGGCGGCCGAGCCGGGGTTTTGGGGACCTGCTCGACCGCCCCGCGACGCCGCCCTGCGCCGAGTGCGCAGACGTCAGGCCGGGGTGGGGTGCCCGAAGAGCCAGCCCTGGCCGAGGTCGCAGCCGGCAACGACCAGGGACAGCCGTTGCGGTTCTCGCTCGACTCCCTCCGCGATGACCTGGAGCGAGAGCGCGTGCGCGAGATCGACCACCGACTCGATGATGCGGGCGGCCCGACGCTCCCGATCGACGTCCGCGGTGAGGTCGCGGTCCAGTTTCAAGAAGTCGAGCGGGAGTCGGCGAAGATAACCGAGTGACGAGTGCCCGGTGCCGAAGTCGTCGAGCCCGACATGGCAACCAATCGAACGCAGCGCACCGAGGCGATCCGCCGCGACCTCAAAGTTTTCGACGGCGGCCGTCTCGGTGATCTCGAACGCGAGCAGCTCAGGTGAGACTCCCTGGTGCCGCAGCGTTTCTTCGACCTGGCCGACCCATCGCGAATCGAGCAACTGACGCGGCGAGACGTTGACCGAGATCCTCGGGATCCGGCCCGAGAGCACCGCTTGCACGGCACGTTCGAACGCCCACCGGCCGATGTCGAGGATCGCACCGGTCTCCTCAGCCACCGCGATGAACGAAGCCGGGTCGATCCACTCCCCGCCCCTTCGCCGCCAGCGCAGAAGCGCCTCGCCACCCATCAGTTCTCCGTCCGACAGGCGCACGACCGGCTGAACGTGAAGCTCCAGTTCGTCGCGCGCTACGGCGTGGCGGAGGTCTCCTTCGAGCGCAGCACGCTCGACGAGTTCGCTCCGCATCTCGTCCGTGAAGACCGTGAGGTCGGTCCGAGCCTTGACCTTCGCTCTCGCCAGCGCAGCGTCGGCGTCCCGAACCAACGATTCAGCAGTGGACGCATCGTTGCGGATGGCGATGCCGGCCGTCGCGGATATCTGCAGGTCGGTGCCCAGCAACAATCGAGTCTCGGCCAATCGCCGAAGCGAGTCGCGCACCTGCGCACACGCTCTATCGACGTCGGCCTCATACATCACGATGACGAACGAGTCTCCGCCGAGGTGTGACACGCTCGCGCTCGAGGGCGCGCTCGCGGACAACGCCCGGGCTGCTGCAGCCAGTACGGCGTCGCCCGCCGTGAAGCCGAGCCAATCGTTCACGCGCCGGAAGTTGTCCAAGTCGACCATCGCGATCACGATTGGGCGACCGGTCTCGAGAATCCGGACGAGATGGTCTTCGAGCCACCGTCGATTGCCCAACCCCGTCACAGGGTCGGTCATCGCCATGTAGGTCAGGGCTTCGACCCGGGTTTGCTGTTCCGTGATGTCCCGCCCAAAGAGGAGCACACCCGAGACGCGATCCCGTCCCGAGAGGCTCGTCGCGACAACGGACACCGTCGCCCATGTGTCCCCGACCCCGCCGACGCGGTATTCGGCGGTCTCACCTCTCGAACCGCCCGCAAGCAGTCGGCGGAGATCGCTCACCGCCCGCTCGCGGTCGTCAGGATGGACGAAGTCGATCACCGAGCGCTGCCGTAGCGTCTCCTCGTCGTGGCCGAGCACCGATGCTGCCGGCCCGTTGGCATGTCTGATGACGTACGACGCGTCAACGAGAATGGTGGGTATTGGCGTCCGGTCGACGATGTTCACGACGAGGTCCATCGCGACCGTGTCCGCGTCGAGCTCCGAGGACGATCGCCCTTCAGCGGGCGCGGCACGGCCACTGCGCGGAGAGGGGTGATCCACGCGGACCAGCGTGCGAGAACGCCCGCGAGTGGTCAATGGACAGAACGCTGTTTCGCCTAGGCGTTTCGCTGAACGACGCGGAGCGACGCTGACGAATGACACTTTGCCTACCGCGACGGACGTACCGCCGACCGAATGCTCGAGACGGCCGGGTAGACCCGGGTGGTCGCTCAGCCCCTAACCCGCTCCGGCGTCCGCATCCGATGGGCGCAAGCTCGCCAGGAGTTCTCCTTGGGAATGGACCCCGAACTTTTCGAAGATTGCGGACAGGTGGTTCCGCACGGTGCTCTGGCTGAGGTACAGGTCCGCTGCGATCTGCGGCACACGTTCGCCGCGAACGAGGCGGCTCAGGATTCCCCACTGCCGCGTGGTCAGGTCTGCAAGTTCGGAATGGTCCATCACTGCCGGTGACCCCGCGACATCCTCCATGATGTGCGCGGCCCGGACCTCGGCGCCGATTCGGCGGAGTCGTAGCTCGAGTTCTCGAACACGAGCCGATCGTTCCGTGGCAACACGCGGGTCGACGGAGCCGATGAGGGCAAAGAGGATCCGGTCCTGCGGTGATCGGGCGTTGGGTTCGCCATGCGCTGGGACCCGGCCGTAGATGAGCTGCACCTCGACAGACCGGCCGTCCGGACACCGCAGGCGGCCCTCGACCGGCTCACCGAGCCAATCCGTGAGGGCGGGCGCCCAGGGCTCAGCGGATCCGGCGTGTGCTTGTCTCCGCGTCCGGAGAGGAAGTACGCGCCCAGCCGAAGCGTCGCCGCCATCGCTCGATTCGACGAGGTCGCGAAGTGAGGTGCCCGAGAAGACCAGCCCCTTGCAGAGGTCCGAGAGGTCTCCGGCGTCCTTACTGATCTCCTGGATGCGCCAGCGATCATCGGCGACCCCAACCACGACCGTCGCGAGCGATCGCCACGGCGCCACCGGATCGCGACCGGCGAGGCCCAGCTCGTTTGCCGGGACGACCAGTGAGACGACACCCCGTCGTTTGGCCACTGTGACGGCCCGTGACCAGGCCCAGACGGGGACGAGCGCACCTGTCGGACGCCGGACCGTCCGTCTCCCATTGGCCTCTCGAATAGCTCCCGACTTGAGGGCGTCCATCGCGAGGCGGACCTGGTCCGTTCGTCCATCCTCACCCGCCAGGAGGTCCGACACGCGCATGCCTCGGACCTGCTCCGCGGGGCGGCCGGCGAGCTTTGCGAACGCCGGGTTCGAAAGCCACACCGTGCCATCGGGTCCCCAGATGTAGAAGGGGGACTCGCACGCGTCGAGCGCCCGCCGAACGTCGTCCTCGCTCCCTCGCAACGCCGGCGCCTGCGAACGTGCCATGGTCCCTCCCCGGGCAACCGGACGGACCAGTCAATCTTCGCGCCGCGAAACCGGGCGTGCGCCCGGAGTGTGGGCAGGGGGGGTGGCGCCGTCCGAGCCGGCTGGAGCGATGTCGGGGCGCGACGCTGTGCGCGTCCGATCAGGACCTGATCAACGCTGCGAGATGAGTACCGGGGTCGACGATCTGTCCCCACTCCACGGTTCCTTCACCTCTCAGAGGTTCTCGCCCGCGTGTGCGGCTGCTCAAGGGTGCACGGTGGGTACCCGCCGGGGGCAGGATGTCGGCACGACTCGAGCACAACCCGTCACCACACGCCGGGGATCAGTCGCCAGCGGACGCGCGCGCGGTACGCCTTGTGGCCGACGTTGCTCGCGAGCATGTTCTCCTCGACGAGGGACCGGCCGACATTGAAGCCCGATGCGACGACGAAGACCACCACGTTGCGCAGCGAGATGCTTTGAAGCAGGTATCCGCACTGGAGCAGGACGTAGCCGGCGTAGATCGGATGCCTGACCACGGCATATGGCCCGCGCCGCACGAGACCGCGGTCGGCTGCGGCGAATCCGAATGACCGCCCGAGTGCCAAGAACGCGGACGAGCAGATGACCAGACCCACGAGTTGGAGCGCTAACCCACTGTCGATCCCCCACAACGGGTGGATCCCCTCCGGCCTGAAGAGGACCGGGGTGAACGTCCCGCCAAAGGCGAGGCACCAATCGCAAGGTCGCCGCGTGACCACCTTGGCAGGGCGCCGGATGAGGTACGCGCCGACGACCAGCAACTGTTCGAGGAAGAAGGCGACTCCGAGAAGGCGCTGGTTCTCGACGTACCCCTGCAACGTGATGGCGGCGAAGTAGGCGGCACCTGCGGCCCCCACCAGATTGGCGGCGGTCCTCGTCGCAGGAGTGCTCCGAGGCGTCCACCGATCTGCTCGCAGATTGCGTGCCCAGCTGAGCTCCGTGGTCAAGGGCCCATCACCTTGTGGGGGGAGCCTCGGGCACCTGGAGTTTTCGCGAGACCAACGCGTCAACGCTCAGCCGGCCGGCCCCGACCAGGGCGACGACGAGGGCGAGGACCGCGAGGGCGAGGTTGAGCTGGTAGCCCGGTGGCTGGCTCACGGAGTTGATTCCGGTCACCCAGGTGACGGTGATCATTGCCATCACCATGTCCCCGAACAGCGCGAGTCCTGCCAGGCGCGTTCCAAGGCCGATGGCCATGGCGATGCCGCCACCGAATTCGATCACGCCACCCAACACGGCGAATAGCCCCCCGGGGTGCAAATGCGCAACGTTGTCGAAGTAGAGGGCGGTCCGGTGGATGCCGGGGCCATTGAAGGCCCCGAACAACTTGCCTCCCCCGTAATAAATGAAGATCCACGCCAAGGCGATGCGCGATGCACCCATCGCGAGGTCGCGCGTGAGCGAGGTGGCCTTCACCCTGAAAATGAGCCGTATCGCTGCACCGGTCCGGTGTTGGGCGATCGGAAGTCGGATCGTGGACATCAGGCTGCGGGCCTCTCCGACGAGTCGACGTGCACCTCGGCCCGTACCGTGGGCAGGGCGGACGGTTGAGGCATAGGACGGAAGGGGCCGAGAAGCTGTGCCGCAAACGCGGCGAGATGACGCGGACGCGGGCCGTCCTGTTCGACCTTCAGAGGCCGTCCCGGGAGTCCGGTCGCGATCCTGATGGTCTCGGGCGTCGGGAACACTGCTCGGTGCGCGAGCTGATCCCAGATGGTGAAGACGAAGCCCAGATTCACGTCCTGTGCCCCATCGAGTCGGTGGTGGATCCGGTGGTAGTTGGGACTGACGAAGACCCGACGGAGCGGACCGAATCCCACGTTCGTGTTCGAGTGCGCGAAGGCGACAACGCCGCCGTAGATGACGAGCAGCGAGACCGACACCGCACCGTTGGCGAGGAGGATGACCCCTGGTACGAGTGACACGAGATACGAGACGTGGATGAGCGGGTGGGTGCGGAAGACCGTGAGGACGTTCAGGTCCTCTTGCGAGTGGTGCAATTCGTGGAACCGCCAGAGCATTCGGATCCGGTGATTCGCGAGGTGCATGAGCCAGTTGCAGCCGTCCATCGCGACGAAGATGGCGGCGATGGCCAGGCTCCGCGGCACGACGGCCATGTGCGGGAGCACGATCCAAGGGAGCAACCGACGGAGGATCTCTTGGAACGAGAGCGTGAGAGCCGTCACAAGGAGCACACCCAACGTGCCGTGCAGCACCGTGAACAGCACATCGTGGCGATGACCTCGCGCGATCAACGGGCGCCGCTGCGCAGGACGCAGCCGCTCGACGAGGAGGATGACGGCGAGGACGGTGAGACTCGTCGGCCCGACCACGACCAGATGCAGATCGGCAGCGGAGCCCGAGAAGTTCGCCCCGCCCCACCGCGTCGACCAACCGACGCCGATCAAGCCAACCGCGACCGCCGCGATCCCGAATGCCGGAGGGTAGACGGACGATGACACGACCGCGGCGAAGCTCCGTCGAGACCCCTTCCGGACGACTGCCGGGTCCACCGTGAGTGCGGCCATCGGCTGCGAACAGGACACCATTGGCGGGACGCGCACTAGAACGAAACGCCGCCCGATCCGGCGCTCGACCCGGTTGTCGAGGTCGCCCCCGACCCGGAGGAGGACGACTTCGAAAGGACCACGGGCGACCATTTGCCCCACTTGTCAGTGAAGGCGCCGTTCACCTGGCCGGGATGCGTGTCACGGAAGTACCAGAAGAGCAGCTTGCCGCCGTAGGTTGCCTGACGGCCAACGCCGCGCACCTTTTTGCTCCCGAGCTTCGACGCCAGGACTCCGTGGCCCGCAGCAAGGTGCTTCATCCCGTTCGGCAGGACGACGGGCGGCCAGACCTTGCGGCACTTTTTCGTGCACGGGATGGAGCTCGCCTTCAACGTGTAGACGGTGTTGCCGTCCGACAGGACCTTTCCGAACTTCGAGGTCGTGACGGCCGAAAGCTTGGCGCTATGACCCGAGGCGGCCCCAGCGTCGACGAGCGACATGGAAGAGAGCGAAACAATGGTCAGGGCCGAAACCGCTGCCGCTACGCGTCGCGCCCTCGCCATGCGGGATCGCCACCGACCATTCGACTGATGCATGTCACACCCCTAGTTGTTGGAGTCTATCTTCGAAGAACCGAACGGCCCGGGAGCGGTCGGCACAGCGGCCAGGTTCGTCCCGGTGTCGCGGTTCTCTGATGGAGGGATACGGGCGTCGCGGACGTTCGGATGGACCCCGCACCCGGACGTTCCCCTGCTGCCGGCTGGGTGGGGAGGACGCCGAGCCGGCTCGCTCGAGAGAGGGCCCTTCATTTGCACATGACAACGGCTTCGATCCGTCTCGGCATCGCGGGGCGGGATTGCTCCGGTTCGTGACGTCGGTGGTCGCAGGCCTGACAGGCGGCGATCGAAGCGCAAACCCGTTTGGACGCCTGTCGCTCGAAAATCCTCTCCCCGCGGGTCCGCGACGTCGTCGACGCTCGAGGTCTCCGGTTCGAAGCGTCGGACCTACGGCCTAACGGTGATGATCATGTAGGCCATCGAGAAGCTCATGACGAGCAAACACGCCGGCGTCGCCTTCGGAAGGAGGGGCTGCGAGGGTCCGCCCTGGGCGGCAACGAAGAAGTCGGTCATACGACCTCCGTCAGGGCTCGTGATGGAGGGGGAGACGAGCGGCACCCGAGCCGGGATCATTCGCCGACACCACACAAGGGCAAGAAGGGCGTCCACAACGAGTAGTCCGGCGAGGACGTCCGGGAGAACCGGACTGGCGATGCCCGAACCGTGAGCCATCGTCGCCATGTCCGTGCCGCTCATCGCCCAGCGCATGGCGGTCATCATGTACACCATCACCACCGAGGCGAGGAAGTGCGACAACCGAGGCCCTTCGGATCCTCGCGACGCGAGTGCGTTCGCGCCGACCGCACGCGACAACTGGCTGACGACACCCCAACCGAACCAGAGGCCGGACGCGCTGAACACGATGAGCCACGCCGTGTCCCAAGCTCCGCTGAGCCATCCCGTCAGCATCCCGGCCATGGAAACACCCATCACCATGTGGACGATGTCGACGTCGCGTGCAGTGGCGCGCCGCCAGAGGGTCCCGAGCCCAAGGCGCACGGCACAGAATCCCGACACCGCAAGAACGCTGGCTGCGAGCGCATCGGCGAGCGGCGATTCAGCCACGGGCTCCCTCTTGGCCGGTCGCAAGAACGACGGAGGGGGCGATCACGACGAGCCGGCTCGTGTCCCTCGGCGCGGACGGGCACCACTCATTCCGGACAAGGCGGCGACCTCAATGACCGCTATCCATATCTCTCGCTCCACGATCGTACCCGTCCTGAGGTACGGGTGGCAGAGCGAGCCGAGCGCACGCCGGGACGTCCCCACCCGCCGACCGTCTCGATCCACGCTGGGCGATCCCACCGAGCGGATTGACGGGAACCCATATCCATTGCATGATCGCGCGACATGCCTACACGGGCCTGACGACGCCAGGGGGTGCGCATGCAGGTACCGGCACCGTTTGACTACGAGCGGGCGAACACGGTCGAGGAGGCGATCGCTCTCCTCGACAGAGGAGGGGGCAGCGCGCGGTTGGTTGCGGGCGGGCACAGCCTCCTTCCGATGATGAAACTCCGGCTCGCACGGCCGGAGACCCTCGTCGACATCAACGCGCTCACAGATCTCGACTACATCCGGGTCGAGGGGAACGAGATCGCGATCGGCGCCACCACGCGTCACCATGCAGTCCTCGACTCGGCCGTCCTGGCCGAGCACTACCGGATCTTCGCGGAGGCGGAACGGGTCATCGCCGACCCCCTCGTTCGCAACCGAGGAACCGTCGGCGGATCCATGTGCCAGGCAGACCCGGCCGAGGACTTGTCGGCGGTCTTCTCCGCCCTCCGCGCCGTCGCCGTCATCCGCTCCGGGTCCGGGACCCGGAGCGTCCCCGTTCGAGGTTTCCACGTCGGCCCCTACGAGACCGTGGTGGGAGACGCGGAAATCCTCGTCGAGGTCCGTGTGCCGATCCGCAGCGGCACGGGTTCCGCATACGAGAAGGTGGAGCGACGCGCAGGCGACTACGCCGTCGCCGCCGTGGGCGCGTTCGTACAGCTCGACGCCGCGGGCGCGGTGGCCGACGTCGGCATCGGCCTCACCGCTGTCGGTGCCGAGCACTTCACGTGCGAAGAGGCAGAGGTCAGCCTTCGTGGGACCCCGCCATCCGAAGAGGCCATCGCACGGGCGGCCGCGACTTGCGCCGAACGCTGCAACCCGCGGGCTGACCAGCGCGGGCCCGTGGACTACAAGCGCCATCTTGTCGGAGTTCTCGTGCGTCGGGCACTCACCAGGTCCACCGCGTCCGCGAGCCGGGAGGTTGGCTGATGGAGATCTCGGTCAGGGTGAACGGCAGCCACACGGAGGCAGACGTCGAGCCTCGTCTCCTCCTCGTCCACTATCTCCGCGAGACCCTGGGGCTGACGGGCACGCACTGGGGGTGCGACACGTCCAACTGTGGCGCCTGCACGGTGCTGCTCGACGGTGTGCCGGTGAAGAGCTGTACCGTGCTCGCCGTCATGGCCGAAGGTCATGACGTCACGACCGTCGAGGGATTGGCGAAAGGCGACGCGCTCGACCCGGTCCAACGAGGCTTCATGGAGGAGCACGGCCTCCAGTGCGGGTTCTGTACGCCGGGAATGATGCTGACCGCCAGAGCGCTGCTCAACGGGAACGCCGATCCCGACGAGAAGTCGATCCGTGAGGCAATCTCGGGAAACCTGTGCCGGTGCACCGGCTACGAGAACATCGTGCGCGCCGTCCGCTGGGCCGTCGAACACTCGGCCGCCGACGAGACCGAGGAGGCGGCGGTATGACCACCACCCAACCCCCAATGACCGACGCCGGCTCCGCCGACGACGAGCCACGCAGCCCGGCCGGGAACCCGATCGGCTTCGGCCGGATGCTCCGGAAGGAGGACGCTCGGTTCCTTCGTGGGCAGGGCCACTACGTGGACGACGTTGCGCTCCCGGGCATGCTCCACGGTGCGGTCCTTCGAAGCCCCTTTGCGCACGCGCGGGTCGTGTCGATCGACACGAGCGGGGCCGACGCCTACCCCGGTGTCCGAGCCGTCATCACGGGAAAGATCCTGGAGACCCTCAATCTGGCGTGGATGCCGACGCTCTCCGGCGACGTCACCGCTGTCCTCGCGACCGACAAGGTCCGGTTCCAGGGACAAGAAGTCGCCTTCGTGGTCGCGGAGAGCGAGTACATCGCCCGCGACGCCCTCGAGCTCATCGACGTCCAGTACGACCCCCTGCCCGCGATCGTCGACGCGAAGCGCGCGCTCGACCCGCAAGCTCCGGTCATCCGCGACGACCTCGAAGGTCGGACCGACAACCACATCTACGACTGGGAGGCCGGCGACGCCGCTGCGTGCGACGAGGCGTTCGCCAAGGCGGACGTCGTCGTCTCGGAGGACATCATCTACCCCCGTGTCCATCCTGCCCCCATGGAAACGTGCGGCTCTGTGGCCAACATGGACAAGGTCACGGGGAAGCTCACTGTGTGGACGACCACGCAGGCTCCTCATGCGCACCGCACGGTCTACGCGCTCGTCGCCGGTCTGCCGGAACACAAGATCCAGATCATCTCCCCCGACATCGGCGGTGGATTCGGCAACAAGGTGGGGATCTATCCCGGCTACGTGCTGTCCATCGTCGGGTCGATCATCACGGGAGCGCCGGTCAAGTGGATGGAGGACCGCTCCGAGAACCTGATGTCCACCTCCTTCGCCCGCGACTACCACATGCACGGAGAGATCGCCGCGACGAGGGAGGGCAAGATCCTCGCTCTCCGTGTGAACGTGCTCGCCGACCACGGGGCGTTCAACGGTGTCGCGCAGCCCACCAAGTTCCCCGCGGGCTTCTTCCACATCTTCACCGGCTCGTACGACTATCCGGCAGCCCACTGCAAGGTCACCGCCGTCTACACGAACAAGGCACTTGGCGGCGTCGCGTATGCGTGCTCCTTCCGCATCACCGAGGCGGCCTACTTCGTGGAACGCATGGTTGACTGCCTCGCGTTCGAATTGCAGATGGACCCGGCCGAGCTGCGCATGAAGAACCTGCTGCGTCCCGAGCAGTTCCCCTACACCACTCCGACGGGGTGGGTGTACGACTCGGGGAACTACCCGCGAGCGCTGCAGGAGGCGATGCGCATCGCCGGGTACGAGGAGCTCCGCAAGGAACAGGCCGACCGGCGCAGCGCCGCATCCCGACCGGATGCTGACCCGTCGGCGCCGCTCATGGGGATCGGACTGTCCTTCTTTACCGAGGGCGTCGGAGCAGGGCCGCGAAAGCACATGGACATCCTCGGGCTCGGCATGGCCGATGGCTGCGAGCTCCGTGTCCACCCGACCGGCAAGGCACAGCTCCGTCTCAGCGTGCAGACCCAGGGCCAGGGGCACGAGACGACGTTCGCCCAGATTGTCTCCCACATCATCGGGATCCCGCCCGAGGACATCGAGGTTCTCCACGGCGACACCGACAACACGCCGTTCGGACTCGGTACCTACGGCTCGCGCTCGACGCCGGTCTCCGGAGCCGCCGCGGCGGTCGCTGCCCAACGCATCAAGGAGAAGGCGCGGGTCGTCGCGGCAGCGGCCCTCGAATGCTCGGTCGACGATCTCGAGTGGGAGCACGGACGCTGGTTTGTCAAAGGCGACCCCGAAAAGGGCAAGACGATGGCGGAGATCGCGATGGCCGCCCACAGCTCGCTCGAACTGCCGGCAGGGGTGGAAGGCCATCTCGACGCTTCGGTCGTCTACGACCCGCCGAACTTGACCTACCCCTTCGGGGCCTACATCTGCGTGGTCGACGTGGACCCGCAGACCGGCGTGGTGAAGGTGCGCCGATTCATCGCCGTCGACGACTGCGGCCCGAGGATCAACCCGATGATCGTCGAGGGGCAGATCCACGGCGGGCTGGCCGACGGCATCGGCATGGCGCTCATGGAGGTGATGGCCTTCGACACTGAGGGCAACCACCTCGGGGGGTCGTTTATGGACTATCTCCTGCCCACGTCGATGGAGTGTCCGAGCTGGGAGCTGGGCATGACCGTCACGCCTTCGCCACACCATCCCATCGGCGTCAAGGGCGTTGGCGAGTCCGCGACGGTGGGCTCGCCCGCAGCGGTCGTGAACGCGATCCTTGACGCGCTCCAGATCCGGCAGGCCGATATGCCGTTCACTCCCGCGATGACCTGGCGAGCGCTTCAGGGCCGAGCGATGCGACCCGACCTGGCCATCGAGTAGGACTGCGCGGAGAGTCACCGGGTGGTCAATCTGGACTTGGCGAGCCGGTCCGCGGCGCTCCGCGCAGAGCGTGTGCCGTTCGTGCACGCCCGGGTCGTTCTAGCCGAGCCCCCGACGTCGGCGAGGCCCGGAGATGAGGCGCTCGTGCTGCCTGACGGGAGCATCGCCGGGTTCGTCGGCGGCGAATGCGTGGAGAACGCGGTGCGACAACTCGCTCTCGAGGCTCTGACGACCGGCGATCCCGTCCTACTCCGAGTCACTCCTCGTCCCGAGCCCGAGCAAACGGGAAAGCGGGTGATGCACAACCCATGCTTGTCAGGGGGCTCCCTCGAGATTTTTCTCGAGCCATCGCTCCCGTCGCCGTTGGTGCGCGTGGTGGGTGAAACTCCGATCGCCGCGGCGCTCATCTCTTTGGGCGCATCCCTCGGCTACGAGATCCTTCCATGGACCGGCCAAATCGAACCTGGCGTCGCCGCAGTCGTCATCGCCTCACATGGCAAGGGAGAGGACGAACCGCTTGTCGCCGCCCTCAAAAGCGACGTTCCCTACGTCGGCTTGGTTGCCAGCAGGAAGCGGGGTGGGGCGGTCGTGGGGGCGTTGCCGGTCTCCGAGGCCCTGCGAGCACGCGTCCACACGCCAGCAGGGCTCGACATCGGCGCGGCGACCGCGGCGGAGGTCGCGCTCTCCATCCTGGCGGAAATCGTCGCCGGTCAACCGCGCCGGCCCAGGACCGACCGGCCCGTCGGCGCCGCGTGCGTCGAAACCGACCCGGTCTGCGGGATGTCCGTTGCGGTGGTCGAAGGAGCGCTGCACATCCTGCACCCCGACCCCGCAGAAGATGGGCGAACGGTCTGGTTCTGCGGATCCGGATGCCAGGCCGCATTTCTGGCCGACCCTGCCGCCTTCTCGGGCCAGTCTTGACGTCGGCCGCTGAGCTGGCTCCGTCGCCGGCAGGGCTTCGTGCACGGCTGGATGGCGTCGGCTACATCGCCGACGACGGTCTGGCGACCGCGTTGTTCTGCTCGGTCCGACTTCCGCAGCCACTTCTCCTCGAAGGCGAGGCCGGCGTTGGCAAGACGGAAGCCGCGAAGGCCCTCGCCGCAGTGCTCGACACGCAGCTCATCCGACTCCAGTGCTACGAGGGGATCGATGCCGCGGAGGCTCTGTACGAATGGGACTACCCGCGTCAGTTGCTGGCCATCAAGCTTGCCGAGTCGAGCGGAAAAACCCTCGACGAGGAGGACCTCTTCGGTCGTCGCTACCTTGTTGCACGGCCCCTTCTCCAGGCGGTTGAGCACACCGGTCCCAGACCCTCCGTGCTCCTGGTCGACGAAGTTGACCGCGCTGACGACGAATTCGAAGCATTCCTCTTCGAACTTCTCGGGGAGAGCAGTGTCACGGTCCCCGAGCTCGGTACCATCAGCGCTGAGAACCCGCCGATTGCAGTTTTGACCTCCAATCGGACCCGCGATCTCCACGACGCGCTCAAGCGGCGATGCCTCTACCACTGGATCGACTACCCAGACGTGCAGCGAACCGCTGAGATCATCCGACGCCGCGTCCCCGCGGCTTCCCAGACCTTGGCCAGCCAGGTCGCCTCGGCTGTCAGTCGTCTGCGAAGCCTCGACGTGCAGAAGCCACCGGGGGTCGCGGAAGCCATCGACTGGGTCCTCGCGCTCGAACTGCTCGGGCTTCGCCAACTCGATCCAGCGGCTGTTAGCGCGACGATCGGCTCCGTGCTGAAGTACCGCGAGGACGTCGAGCTCGCTGCCGACAGGGGAGCCGCCTGGGTCGCGGGCGGCTGATCGTGCCGGGCGTCGGGGTACTCGACACCGTCGACCTGGCGGAGCTGTCCGCCCACGTCGGAGCCCGACTACGCGCCGCCGGGATCCCCGTGACCGCCGAACGCGCGGGGCGGTTCGCTGCTTCGATCACGCTCGCCGCCCCGGGGAGTCTCTCCGAGCTCTACTGGCTCGCACGAATCACGCTGCTGAGCGAACAGTCCCAACTCGATGCATTCGGCCGCGTCTTCTTGCAGCTGTTCAAAGGAATCGTCGATCCCGCTGAGTTCCGGGGGGATGCCCTGGGCGAGCCCGTCCGCGGGGAGCGCAAGCGTGCGCACCGTCCCGAGCCGCCTCCGGACACCGCCGGTCGAACATCGGCGAGCGAGTCGCCGGCACCAGCGTGGGCCGGCCGACGGGAGGGCGGGGAAGACGCGGGGGACACCGAGGCTCGCGAGGCGACTCTCGCTGCTCGCAGCGCAGAGGAACGACTGCGCCAGCGCGACTTCGCGGATCTGACCGACGAGGAGTTGACGCAGCTGCGACTGTTCAGTCTGGCGCTCGCTCACGCGACCCCGAGCCGCGTATCGCGGCGGAGGATTGCGGACCGAGACGGACGCGAGTTCGACGTGCGCGCAACCTTGCGCCGCTCGCGGCGAACCGGTGGCGAACCGCTCGTCCGTGGTCGCCGCAGCCGTCGGCGCAAACCCAGACGACTCGTACTTGTCTGCGACATCTCGGGGTCGATGGAACCGTATGCGCGCGCGTACGTGCAACTCCTCGTGTCGGGCAGGACGGCGCGCTCAGAGATATTCGTTTTTGCCACCCGCCTCACCCGTCTCACGAGGGCGCTTCGCAACCTGCAGCCTGCCGCAGCGATCGAGCGAGCCGGACGACTCGCACCCGACTGGTCAGGGGGAACGCGTATCGGCGCAACGATGAAGGCCTTCAACGACGACTGGGGACGGCGGGGACTCGCCCGCGGGGCAGTCGTCGTCGTCCTGTCCGACGGGTGGGATACCGGGGACCCCGCAGTGCTCAGCCGCGAAATGGAGCGGCTACGTCGGCTCGCATACGGGGTGATATGGGTGAACCCCCGCAAGGCGTCGCCGGGTTATGCGCCGCTCGCGGGCGGAATGGCCGCCGCGCTGCCCTACGTCGACGCTTTCGTCAGCGGTCACAGTCGCGCGGCACTCGACGAAGTGCTCAAGGCCATCTCCTCCTGCTGAGCGATCCGTTCAGGAGGGGGCTGCGTCGTCACGCCCACTCCGCTTTCGGTGCCGTCGTCAGAGGATGGGACGTTCCTCGGTGAGGCGACCCGCGATCCCGAGATGGAGCTGCGTCGCCCGAGGCTGCAGGGCGTAAACGGGGCGAGCTCGTTCGCTCACGACCGTTTCGAGCCCGAACCTCGTGGATTTCCCACACGAATGGAACGCCCGCGAGCACCCGACTGCGTCCAGGATCCGGGTGCCACCCTCCCCCGGCCTGCCTGTCCCTGGACGTCAATCGCTCAACGGAAAACCTTCGAGCGACACTGCGGTCGTGACGACCGTTCGTCAAAGCAACCGACTCGGGGCTGGTCGGACCCAAGGACGCGGAAGACTCTATCGCCGGGTCTCCTATTCTCCTCAACAGCAACTGGCTTGGGGAGTTGTAGCCACCCCGCCGCAGGAGACGAGGCTCAGGAGGGTCGCGTATGGACATCGGTGCAGAGGGCATCCCGACCCTCGGGGATGAGGACATTTCGATCGTCGCCGAACTTGGCACGAGGCGGCATGTAGAGGAGGGCGAGTACCTGTATCGGGAGGGCGACGTCACCTACGACTTCTTCGTCCTCGTGAGCGCCGAGGTCGACATCGTCCTGACCGTCGACGGCGCTGAGAGCGTCATCGCGAGCCACGGACCTGGTCGTTTTCTCGGCGAGCTCAACATGTTGAGCGGGCTCCGGGTCTTTGTTTCCGCCAGGGTCGTGAAATCCGGTGAGGTCGTTCTGGTGGCTCACGACCGATTGCGGCAGCTCATGGCGACGCACCCCCGCTTGGGCGACACCATCCTGTCGGCGTTCGTGGCCCGCCGTACGGCGCTCCTCACGGGGGCGGCGGCCGCCATCAGGGTGATCGGTTCGCAATTCTCGCC